>JABLTK010038510.1_pt1 | contig 11088 bp, 9 predicted proteins | sample 7160131 | NCBI WGS metagenome assembly JABLTK01 (sample SAMN14651221, study PRJNA627086) | human gut metagenome | isolation source: feces | host: Homo sapiens
AAGAATCTATTTAGTAGTAACTTAATTGATGGCCGGATTGATATCACGAAGCAAAGAACTATCGCCTCCATCGCTTACGATACTACTACAATTCCGAAAACTCAGCTCACCAACAGGATGCCGTAGTCCGCTACAGTTTAATGTAGACACATTGAGTGAAAGACTGACTTCACTATTCTCTTCTAAAACACTGGTGGCTTGCCGTTTGACTAAGAAGGAGGAAGGCTCCACAGAGTCCCGTTTCTTTGAAACTTTCTCTTTTGGACTCGGTGAGTCAAACAGCAAAAGACTGTCTTCAACTACCCGAATTGGGTTCATCGGACGATTTGTCTTAGGATTCGTATCTACTCTCGACTCTGATATGAGCGAGTCCCGAATTACTCGGGATCGAATCGGCGTACAATAAGGATCTGTCTGTAACTGTTCCACTCGATGACCTGATCGCTCCTGATAGATTTCTCCCTGACGGTAAATCCACGAATATAGACAATACAACTATCTTATCACTTTGTTTTTGTAGTAGCAACTCCTTAAACACTTTCAAGTCGGTAATCTCCCTTTGCAATGCAACAAGCTGTCTTTTATAATCCAATTCTGAAGATGCTATATTCATGACTCCACTTCATCTTATACTCAATCTTCGATTTTCCTCTTTTAATCGATTCACCATTTCTCGTAACTGCTTGATCTAACTATGATTCTATCTTTTGATTAACACTTCTTCATTCAAGCTAGGATTACTCTGAATTTGAAGCGACTCTTTAAGAGTCTCTGTAGACTCAACTGGAACACGTTGTTTTCTGGAAGATTTGATTGGTGCTTGCAGAAGCGTTTGGGAACCTTAAAAATCACTTTTCACAAAATCCCATTACTTCGTTGTCGAAAACAAGGTGTTCGACATGGAGTCGAATACATGTCAAAAACGAAATGCCAACAAACAGCTTATATCTTCTTATTTAACTCTTCTTTTTGAATTTCCTCCATACTTTTCACATCTACAGCCACTTGTTTCTTCCAACACTTCCGTTTAGGTTTCACAGGCGTCGCCGTCTTTTCTTGTTTTGGTTTCTCAGCGTCCATCGCCTGAAGTGGAGCTAGTCATGAATTCCTTTCAGTATCCCTACCCGTCATTAGCCGATCAGTTTCCATCTTTTCCTCAATTAACGGTTTCAGAATGTCCATTTCTTCTTTTGGTAATGTCGACGGTACTTCCATGATCGTCAAAAATGAGTAGATATGGGCAATGGAGTCTCTACATGTGAATTTGGTTAATCACATCAACTTCATCAGATTGAAATCTGCTTTGCGAATCACTTCAACTACCTGATGTTCCAGTGCAGTCACTTCCTCCAGCATATGATTTACCTTCTCTGTATACACTCTCACAATATTCTCATTCTCTGCTCGTTCATTCTCCATATCACGCAGATTATGAGCCAAACACAAAGCCTGCATAATCTTGATCTCATCATTGATCTTCGATAAACGATCCATAGCTATCTGAATATGTTCTCTCTTCTTCAACATGAATACTGTTAACATCTCCATCAATTCCTCACACTCAGTCAAATACAACTTCACGTTATAGCCGATATAATCTGAACAGCCTGATGTTATCAGATCAAAATATCGTTCGCGACTTAGTGCATCTGTCCATGGATGTAATACAGTCTCAATCTCTTTCTTAAACTTTGTGTGTTCTTCTTCCAAGATCTGTATTTCTTTCGACCTCCGCTGATACTCTTCCCATTCCTTCAACTCCTTCTCAGCCAACTCTTTCTCTGTAGATTCTTCCTTCAGCGTTTGATCCACTGCAGATAGTTCTGAGTCAATGGCACTCAGCTCAGCAAGTAGCGCCTCACGCCGATTCTGTAGGGAGGATTTTGTACCCTGCAGTTCTTGAATGGAACAGTGTGCACGATTGAGATCCTGCCGAATAGACTCTGGATCTCTTGAGGGCTTTGGACACTTTACACAGAGAGGCGCAAACAATAAATCAGCAATCTCTTCGGTGCATGCGTCGTAGTCCTCCTTTGATTCTTCACACGCCCCATCTAAGATCTATGGTGAATTCTTAGGACAATAGCTACACAAAAGATCTCATAAGCAAGTTGAACACGTTGTTTAGAGATAGTACATCGCTGGACCAGTGTCTCACAAGAAGAACCTCCTTTGACGCCGAGTTGTTGAGTTAATTGATTGATCATGGTTCGACGCTTCTGTTCCTCTTCGGAATGACGGCAGGATACCACACATTCACCCAGATCTGTCATACACGCTAGCACGTTCGCATCGGAAGGGAATTTCATTTGGGAGAGAGTGGAAATGGTAGATACCATGGCCTTACTATTCTCCTCACTAAATCCTGTGACTTCAATTAGTAAACGACATAGAGCATATTCTGCTGGTGGCGTAAGAGGACTTGAAATGGCATTTGTGAACAGTAAACCAAAAATGTCTTTATTGAACACTAGCAGTCTCTATCCATGATACCAAATCACAGAATAGTACCTCATTCTCTGGACTAATCTCAAACCACTTTCGTAAACCATTACAAACATCAACTATACTAGGAATCACCACGACGGCCTTTAGTCGTTTCACTATATTCTCTCGTTCTAACTCCTGCTTTTCATAGGGAGTCTTCTTCACTTCGACCGGCACTGACGAATCGAGCTCCTTTTTCATTTCACTGACTACAAAGCTCGCAGCAGCATCCACTGAATCCACAGTGAGTCCCTTTTCTAATAGACGGATCAACATCACTTTCACATCCTGTCTTTCGTATCCCATAGATACAACAGACTCTACAACTTTCTCAAACGTGTCTAATTGTGAATCAATGATGTTAGGACAAACTTCGATCCACAGTTGGGCGCTTGTCGATGACAACATCTGCTAAAAGATGGGTTAGTCAAGATCCAAATTCAAATGACATCATACCCAACACCTTCATAACTCCTACTTTTCTCTGTTTCAGTCATATTAGAATTGTTAGCTCAAAATCACAATACAAATAAAAGTATCCTATCTCTGTGTGAATACAAAGGAATAGGGAATTGCATATTTAGCTTCGTTTTCGGGAAATTATAGTCTTTGCGTCAATCATGTTTTCACTTGCAGTGGCTAAAACAACGTAGGATGCAGAAGTTATTGGTTACATTTTCAGGTTGCTTCGAAGTGCATCAGCGATTCGATGGGCTCCTTTTGTTCGTAATCTCTTTATTAGTGTGAAGGAGACTCCAAATCCCGACGTTCAGAAGTTTCTCCCTACTCCTCCTATCACTGTTCTTCCTGCAGAATTTGGTCATACCATGGTGCGGAACTCCAGTCGGATGTGACATTTAGGAGTTCAATAATGAAAAAGAAGCGCGACAATCTCCTTTAGCGAGCAAGCTGTTCGAAATTCCGGAAGTGAGTTCCGTTCTTTTCGGAGATCAGTATATTTGTGTAACACGCAAAGTGAGGGCATCCTTGAAGCTTCATTTCTAGGATGGTGTAGATTGGGAATATATCAATCCCGCAGTCTTTCATGTCGTTTTAGATATATCCTCCAAGGCAGATTCATTAGTTTCGTTCATGACACTTCTTTTCTACGAAGGAACCCCAACCTATTGTTCTCCGTCCTGAGGACATTCCAGAGGATCCAAACGATGTTAAGGAGACAGACAGTGAAGTTGTCAAATTGATTAAAGAGCTTCTTGGTACTCGTATTCGTCCTCGTATAAAAGCGGATGGAGGTGACATCTTTTTCCAGGGTTTTGATGATGCTTCGGGTGTTGTGAAAGTGAAGGTGAGTTTATGGAAGGAATGTGATGGGTAGTTGACTGGAGCTTGTAAGGGATGTGCAAGCAGTAGTGTGACATTAAAACAGGGTGTAGAACAGATGATGAAGCACTACATTCCAGAAGTCAAAAGTGTGGAGAGTGTAGAAGATCCCGATACTCCCGAAGTGAAAGCAGCCAAGGAGAAGGCAGAGAAGGAGCTTCGAAAGGATTTCGAAGACGAATTGGCGGCAGCGATCGCTGATGAAATGAAGAAGATGAAAAAACGTAGGTATGGTTGTTCTGATTCTCGATGATGATTTCTTTGGTGATTGATGGCTCCGGCATTCTACTGCGAGAGAACGACTAAGAATTGTTTTGTCTGCTGGAATGCGATAGAATTGCATTAATAGGCGTGATTATCCCAAAGTATGGGATATTCGAGATTTCGTAATGCGACATTGTATAAATCTGGGAGCAAGTATGATATCACAAAGGCGAATCTGAGAGATAATGAGTTTTGTGTATTCTTCTTATCCATGTTAGGAAGTTAAGTATTTTATAATTCAACATTTGTTAAACTCATTCTTGTTTCGTTGGAAGAAGCTATTCTTTAAAGTTTAACTTTACCTTTTCTAATCTGCTAATTAGTGTTCCTAAACCACGGGTATGAAGAATTGCCTGCTTACTCTTTCATTATTTCTTTGATCTTTGATCTATTGTGATGCCCGAACTTTCTGAGTACTATAATAACAAGGAGGAGTATATTTTGTCCGAAGTACGGTTTCTAGTACTCATTAAGAATAGGATAAAGAAGCTTTTATCAAGAAGAGATTCACACAAAGTGAAGAATTATGTTACAAGGTGCATGTACTCCACCTATGTGATATGTAGATTCTGTATCTCCAAGTTTACAATCCGAACGCATTTGATGAACAGAAAGATTGCTTTGAGAAACTTCGAGATCTCTCTGTGTATGGGAAAACTAAGGAATTGCGAGATATGTTGTACTTCCGCTATTTACTACTGAAACAAGGAGAATGTCCAGAGTTGAATCCGGAGTTGAAGTCGTATATTGCAGATCACTATGATGTGGCTATGAACTTTGGAAAGGCTCCTTTGAGACCATCTGAAGATGTTTCCACCTCTCCAAGCAAATGTAGTATTGATTATAATGCTTTTCAATCGTTTCTAAAGGATATGGACTTGGAGTACTGTACCGATGTGTATGTGGAACGACTTCTTAAGGTTAACGAAGACAAGAAGATTGCACATCAACTCTTGAAACGTATTTCGCGTCCTGGAATAGATGGCATTTTGAAGAATATCATGTTGTATCTATCTACACTGGAACATGAGAATCTCTCTAGTCAATCGTTGTGGTTAGGTCTGTTGACATTCGAAGATATGGAACAATTGCAAGTGGATGTTAAGAAGACGTATGACTTCGATATGTTCACTATCAGTGATTTCCGAGAGCAATATATCAAGCGTTTTGGAGATGTTCATATTGCTAGTGATGCGGATCCTTCTTCTATTCTTCTCTGTGAGAAGATTCGAAACCGTCGCATTGAATTTTTAAAGAAGAATAATTTAGGAGGCTTGCAAGATGAATACTCGGCTCTTCTTTCGCTTCAGAAACGACGTGGAGTGTATAATACGGATCTGTTTTTGGCTTATCTTCAATCATCTGTAAAGGATTCATCTCTAGTTCGAGAGGTACGTGGATACATGTCATATAATAATACTCTAACCAGTTTCCATCAAGACTTCCTTCATCATATCTTTCCTCAAGAGAAACCAGATCAATTCTTGCGCTATTTGAATGTCCATGCAGTGTTGTCAATCTATGAAGAGGAGTGTCTTCTTAGTGGACAGGAAATCAAGATCTCTGAATTGAGTGCGGAGGATGTTCAACGATTGAATGAGATGAAACGTTGTCGTGTGTTAGATGATAATCAACTGTATTATAATACAGGCGATCCTGTATCTGTTCGTGTTGCATTGAAGAATGTATCTTCTCTTCAAGTCCAGGTCTTTGAATTGAATACAATGAGTATTTATAAGAAGCAGGATTCCATTTCTTCTCATATTGATTTGGATGGTCTACAGCCATTGATGTCTATGTCGTATTCCTATTCATTACCATCGATGGTTTCACATATTGAAACATTTACTTTCCCTTCTCTGGATCATCGTGGTGTGTATGTGCTAGATTTCATTGCTGGATCTATCAACAGTCGTTTCCTCATTCGAATGGGTTCATTGAAGGCTCTGGTACGTACATCGATCATGGGCTATGCTCTTACGATTGTGGATGAGTTCGGAAATCGTGTGGAGGAGAATGTAAAGGTCATGGAGGGAGTTCGAAGCTTCACATTGGATTCGAATAAGGAGATTATCATCCCATTCTTGCCCCCAACAGACTCATCGCGCACTGTGACTCTTCTCTTGTGCCAGGAAGTCCAACCGAACTGGTATTTCGTGGATCGTCACACAATGAAGTTGGAGGAAGAGAGGCCTCGTCTGACTCTGTGTGGTGATGTGGACAATGAGGATATTGTCAAGGGAAACGAGAAGTGTCGTCTGGTACTTCGTCCTGTGGCAACTCTGAACTCCGAAATCTATCCACTGTCGTTACTTCGAAATGTAACAATCACCATACGTTGTGAAGCTTCTCAGGATGTGCACACTGAAACAACTCTTCATCCCACTCTGAAGGATAACCAGGACTTTGCTTATTCCTTCCGTGTTCTTGATCATGTAGTATCATTAGCTGCAACTATAACAGCAGATATTGCTCTGTCAAATGGTTCCTTGCGCCATCTTACTGCTGATTGCAATCTTTATAATGATCCTGTGCCTTCCTCTGATGTTATTACTTCTGTGAAGAAGAATGTTACTCTCTTCCGTCGTCGAAATCCTCAAAACAATGAGCTTGAGTATGTGGCTGCATTGTATGGACCTGCAGGTGAGCCATGCTGTGGTGTTTCGGTCAAAGTGGAGTTGAAGAGTATTCTGACAACACGCTCATATAACGTTCAGCTGGAGACCAATGAAAATGGTCATATTTTGCTTGGAAAGTTGGAGGATGTGAATATGGTGACTGTAAATGATGTTTCATTCCCTCTCTTGCAAGATCGCTTTGATATTCCTTCGAATGTGGAGTGTTCAGATTCTGATCCTGTTCAAGTGATGATTCCTGCTGTAACCAAGGATCTCCAATCATATTCTCTGATTTGTATGAGTCAGATAGATATGAATGATCACTATGGCTCAATGGCGATTAAAGACGGATATTTGATGATAAGCGGATTGCCTGCTGGTTCGTATACTCTATATATGACTGGAGAGAACTCTCAGCGATACTCAATGTCGATTGAAGTTCGTCGTACTGTTCGTTTAATGAAGGTTTATGACCTATATGCGGTATATGACACATGGGCAAGATCGTTGATGCCACAGCCTCTTTCCTTGGCATGTAATCTTTCTGATTCTAAGCTGCATATTCAGCTTCAGGGAGGAAGTTGCAACCGTCGTGTTCATGTCCAGTGTAAGCTGCTCTACGATAGCATGACCTTGGGAAAGCATTTAGAAGAAGGAAGTTCGACAAGTCAATCGTATTTCACTTCTCTGGATCCTATTTCGTCGGTAATTGTAAACGATCGATCGCTTCCTGAGGAATATGCCTACATCCTTGATCGCAAGCGTCAAAAGCGGGATCTTCCTGGAAACATGCTGCCACATCCTGGTCCTTTGCTGCATCCTGTGGAGTTTGCAGACACTAAGAACACAAGCCAGAAGGCAGAGAAAGGAAATGATTTTGCTGAAGAGAAGGTGGGATCTGGTTATGGAGCCCGTAATGCCAAACTCTGTGGAAGTAGAAGATTTGATCCGAAACCTCAGGCCTACCAGCGTTCAGCTTGTGAAGTCATTAATCGTCCCTCAAGCTTGATGTTGAACGTGGCGTTGGATGAGAATGGAGAATGTGACGTCAATCTGGAGGAACTGGGTACATACGGAGCTGAAGTGACTGTGGTGGCTGTAGATGAGGCCAAAACTGTGGAACGTCATTTGTACCTGGAAGAAACATGTCAAGAGAGGAAGATTCAAGACCTGCTTAGTGAACATCGTCTAAAAGAGAGTTTGGACTGTTCAAAGCATTTTACTGAGAGAAAGATCATCTCTTTAGTGACAGAAGACTCACCTCTATCACTGGATGGTAAGAGTGATATGGAAACAATTGGATCTCTTTCAGATTTGTTCTTATTGCTAAAGACATTGTCACATAATACTGAACTGGATTCATTCTCGTTCTTGTTATCATGGAACGAATTGAGTGAAGCAGAGAAGGAAATGAACTACAACCGCAATATCTGTTCGGAACTCAATGTCTTCTTATACTTCCGAGATCGTTCTTTCTTTGATACCAAGATTCTCCCTTATTTGAAGTGTAAAATGGAGAAGTCGTTCCTAGATCTCTATCTAATAGGAGAGGATGTGTCATCATTCCTGCAACCTCCTAAGCTTCTTCTTCTCAATGCTTTTGAGAAGGCTTTGTTATGTAGTAGGATTCCTGCGGAGGCAGCGAAAGGATTGGCTGAGAGTATGGGAGTGTGTGGAGATGGAGAGCGGATGAGTACCAAGCAGTTCATGAAGATCTTCAATACAGTGTTGAAAATGAAGTCTATGGAGAGTCTTCCTGTCGAGAATGAAGAAGCTGATTTTGAAACTCCTGAAGAAGAAGAATGTGTTGAAGAAGGAGTTGAAGAGGACTCATTATGTTGTGACTCATCAAATTTTGAGAACAGAATGTTGTGTGGAGGTCCTGTTGTATATGCATGTGCCACTGCACCCATGGCACCTTCAGCTCAAGGTATGTCTGCTCCACTTCCAGCTCCCTATATGCCAGCTTCACCTGCTTATATGTCTACTGGAAGTTGTAGAATGGATAGAGGTGGACCAGTTCTACCTGAGACATGCTTGTCTTCCAGATCCATGCCCTTTAGGAATCGAATGGCAAGAGATATGGCTTCGTTAAAGGAGCATAAGCAGAAGAGAGAAAAGCATTATGAATTGATGGAGAATACAAAGGAATATGTGGAGGGTTTCTATTTTAAAGAAGTCACCATGTATGTCGATCCTTCACGTGTTCCAAACTCTCCATTCTGGGAGGAGTTTGCATGTTATATGAGTAAGAAGGAATCAACACCATTCTTATCCAAGGAGTTCATTTATTGTACTCATTCGTTGTCAGAAATCCTCTTTTGTATGGCTGTTCTTGGTTTAGATATTCACAATGAGGTGAAAATTGAAGGAATGAATGAGATTGTGTTGCATTCAACCTCACCTGTCTTTGTATTCCACAAGATGTTGGCAGAAGCTGATATCATTCCCCATTCACAATCTCTCATTGTTCTTCAAAAGTACATTGATAACAACAATAACTATGTCAAGATTCAGGGAGAGAAAATGGAGCGATATATGACAGCAAATGAATTCCTTCCTTTCCATCCTTACACTTGTAAGATTTTCATCACAAATCTGGATTCTCTCCCTCAGAAGGTCTCGGTATTGTATCAGATTCCTGAAGGAAGTTGTCCTCTGTCTGAGAATTGGTACATGCATACAGAATCACTTCAAGTACCTCCATACTCCACATCAACATTCTCCTATTGTTTCTATTTCCCTTCTCTGGGTGAATACAAGCATTATCCTGCTCATGTGATTGATGAAGTCTCTTCAGATGTAATTGGTTTTGCTCAGTCTTCCTTTGATACATTAACGGTTGTTCCTATGTTGAAGACAGTGGATAAGTTGTCATGGCGTGACATTGCTTATTATGCGAGTGAAGAGGATTTGTTTGTCTATCTGCGAACGCATTCACTAAAGGACATTGATTGGTCTTTGATGTATTGGCGTCTGAAGGATAAGTCATTCTATCTCTCCTTCATCAGTTTCCTACGACAGCTTGGCTTCTACACGGAGACATTGTGGAGCTATGGAGTTATACATGGAGATGCCAAAATAACAGGCGAGTATTTGAGTCGAAAAGTAAAGGATAAGTTGGGGCTGGTGTTTTCGTGTCCTATGCTGACAGTCGAGCCAGCTGTTGAGAATCTGTTCCAAATTCGTGAATACAAGCCATTCATAAACAGTCGTGCTTTCCGTTTGGGTAAGAGCATCGAGATAACGAATGACAAACTGAAGGAACAGTATACTAAGTTCTTAACATATCTAACACAGAAGAAGCCAACAACGGATGACTATCTAGTAATGGTCTACTATTTCATTCTTCTTGATCGTGTTCATGATGCTTTGGTATTGTTTAAAACACGTGTATGTGAGGAGGTGAATGGACAACTTGTATGTCATTCAGACTGTCATAGTGAGATTCAGTTTGATTACATGCATGCCTACTTCGAATGTTTTAACAGTGATTTGTCAGCTGCTCGAGCCATTTGTGAGAAGTATCATTCGTATCCTGTTCTTTATTGGCGTAACATGTTTGCTAATGTGGAGGAGCTGATTCATGATGCCGAAGGATCTCTGGATTCAATGATGTTGGAGGATGAGGAGGAGATGGATCGAACAAATCTTCCTGAGAATGTGATACGATCAAAACGTGTGAAAGTTTCAGAAGACAGTTCTGTGAGTGTCTCGGTGACAGACAATACCCTTTCGATTCGCTATACGAATGTAGAGAAGGTACAAGTGAATCTCTATGAGATTAGTGCAGAGTTAAAATTCAGTAATTCTCCCTTCCTTCATGATAGCTCTTCTGATTCTCTCTTCATTCGTCCGAATTACACTGAGGATGTCCAACTCCCTGCTGTGCCCAAAGACAGACTGTTCGGTACTTTCTCGTATTCTCTTCCGGAAACGTGGGCTCACAAGAATTTGCTCATAGAAGTGTGTACAGACGAATTACGTGAGACCTGCTTCTCTTTCAACTCTACTCTGGTCGTTATTCTCTCCCAGAAGTCAGGACAGTTGCGTGTATTTGATCAGACAACGAAACGTCCTCTTGCAAACGCTTATGTGAAGGTATATGTGAAGATCAATGAGAAGGCGGAGTTCTTGAAGGATGGATTTACCGATATTCGCGGATACTTCGACTATTTCGCAGTCAGTAATGACTTGGGAACGAAGGCAAAGGCAGTAGCTATCTTTGTGGATAAGGAGGGATATGGTTCTTGTATTCGCGAGACTCTTCCTCCAAATGCTAGTTTTTGAGTAATTGACTTTTGTGATTGTTTGTTCTATAATGTTTCCTTTCAATGAACTGGTACCATAATAATCTCTCTTTTTGGAATTCCAAAAT
>JABLTK010106765.1_pt1 | contig 11084 bp, 7 predicted proteins | sample 7160131 | NCBI WGS metagenome assembly JABLTK01 (sample SAMN14651221, study PRJNA627086) | human gut metagenome | isolation source: feces | host: Homo sapiens
GACTATATTTTGACTATCAGAGCAAAAATTTTTGACTATATTTTTGCCATTAAAAATGCCTGTCGGAACGATGAATAAAAGATGAATATGTATTGCATAATAAACCGAGGGTGTAATTTGTGTTACACCCTCGGTCTGCTATTTACTTTTTTGTGGCAGCAGGTTTTTTATATTTTTTAGGATAATACTTTTTAATTATTTCCTCTTTGGCATAATCCCCTGCATCTTTATATAAATTCGATATAGCTTTGACTTTTTCCTCGTTAGTCATATCCTTATACTCAACGTTGACGTTGCGGTTGTTTCTGCGGATTTTAACAGAGTTTTTACCGTTTATCAAATTTTTGATAAGTTCAAAACTTTTCTTGCCTTTTAGCCGCGAAAAATCAGTATATTCATGTACATTAAGATTATAATCTTCTTTTTCATACGTGATTTTTTTACTAACCTTGACAGGAAGTACGTCCGCTTCGCCCGTACTTTTGTATAATCGTTCGAGTTCTTTATCCACCGCTGTATATTCTTCTTCCGAGTAATATCCCGGTGAAACAAGATTTTCAACCACACGTTCTGGAAGCTGCCCGTAACCTTCCTCACGTCCCCAGCTATCAATTTTAGGTTCAAGCAATCGACTGACAAAGGGCGTTTTTGCCATTGCGCCGCCTATAAATCTTTGCAATGAAGCCGGAAACGAGCTATCTTTATATGTATAGTATGCATTGCGCCTTGTTCCGTCCGTAATTCGTGCTATTTGCCCTGCAAGTGTCGGAAGCGCTTGGGTAATATAGCTTGTGGTCAATTCTTCCGCAAAGGCTTGTACAGTATTTGTGCCGTTATATTGTACAGATTCGATTGCATTACTTATGCCTTGCAAGCATGAGAGTTCGAGCATTGGTTCTGTAATTTTACCTAATGCGTCAACACACTTTGCAAAATTCCACCCCTCACCTTGAATTGCATTGTATAATTCAACACCTACAAAGAATGGCAGAGAATCAGGAGTCGCCCAATCTATTGTATACGATTTGCCGCCGATATTCAGCGAATAACTCTGTTTGCCTATCAAAGTATCAAATTTGCGCTTTTTGTCTTTTTCGTCCCCTGCTCCGGTTGCTATACCTTTGTTAGCAAGAGCAAATCCAATTATAGTTAACGCAGTTCCTGTCAACCCTTTTGCAAGTTTATTAACGGCATCGGCAGCGGTAACGTTTCCTTTTTTTACGGAATAAACAGTGTCATATATACCGTTTAAAAGTCCGGCAGGCGAATATTCAACACCACGCCTTACAATATTCAAAGGTGTTTTCTTAAACGGCATAAGAGCTTCTACGCCGTAGCCTAAACCTCTTAATACTTTGCTGTCGTTGTTTTGTAGGCTTTTTTGACCGTGAGATAACCATTCGGCTACTGCGTTATCATCTCTGTATGTTGCTTCTTGCGCTTCTCTGAACGCAATAGCTCGCGCCGTTTCAAGGTTGCGTTGCCCTTTTTCGGTGGAAATGTCAAAATCTTTCTCAGTGAGGTTTCGTGCTGCCATAAACCGTGCAAATGCGTCCGTATAATATTTTTTTAGAAACAACATATCTTCCAATTCAAGCAAATCGCCGTTCTTCTTTCGGAGGAATTCGAGTAATTTCGTCCTGAATATGGGACGTTTGCTTTGAATGTCATCGGTAATCGCATACTTTGCATTAACCCCTTGTAATTCTTTTTGGATAATTTCAAAATCCTTTGCAGCGTATTCTTTGCTTTCTTTCGTTTTATATAATGAGGTCGTGCGTTGGTCGACAGGTAAAACAGCGTGTTCAATTGCGGCTGCAAGATATGATTTCATTCTTACAACAGGATAAAACACAGCGTTTCCTGTTATATTACGAATATGGGTTCGTGGATTTCCGAGCATGGATAAATAACGCCATGCGTTCCATTTTTCGAGTTTTGTAACCGGAATTTGGTCGGCTATATCCTGGCATAGTTCATCATATGCCGTATCGCGCGCTTCTTTGCTTTCAGCTTCGAGGAATTTCTTTGCCAGCGTGGGATTAAGCGTGACTTTTTCAAAATCATTATTATTAATTTTGTCATATTTAATGATTTCTTTCTTATAATTCCTTGCTAAAAAATCAATAAATGCTACATCGTCAGCCGAAAAATTATTACTGTCTAAACCGAGTAAAGCTTTTTGCGCTGCGCCTATATCTTTATTATTGAACATATGTATAAGCGAATTTCTTTGAGCGCCATTAATGAAATTTTTAGATTTATCACTCTGTATTTTTGACAGCTTATTTATTTGGTTGAAAAAGCTGTTTGTTTTTCCGGAATTTTTCACGCCCTTTTTATCCATTTCATTATTGATGTTTTGGACAGCACGTTCAATATAATACAGCTGCCCGTCTGCGTTGAGCATTTTAAGCATCCTCGCCGCCTGTACGTTTTGAGCGGAACGCGTTTCTTCGGCACATAAATCAATGGATATTTTAATAGCATTTTCAACATCTTTGTTATTGATACATTGGTTGTAAAGCTGCTGACCTAAGGCTATATCGTTTTTGGTAAGCTGATGTTCGGATTGTATAAGTGCATTCCATTTATCCAACGCTCCTTTAAAACCTTTTACATTAATTTCGTGTACAGCATACTGCATTGCGCCTTTGTTGGTTATCGGTATATGCGACATTTTTCCGTCAAGTATACTCTTTTCCAACTCGCTGACGGCACTGTCGGGAGTAGCTCCGGCTTCTGCTATCGTTCGGGCAAATTTGCTTAAATACTGTTTTTCAGAGGTTCGTTTCGGGAATTGAATATCTCTTACGGCTTTTTCCCCTTTTTCGATAGAACCGTATTCGTCAATTAAATCTGTAAGAGTTTTTCCGTTAACGCCGCTTTTTATAGAATTTTTCTCCCCATTTTGCATATCATAACTATTGACAATATCATTATTATGTGATATATTGTTTATAGAAGAGCCAACGGCATTTATGGGATGTACCGATTTATTTTCATCGGAGTTCCACGCCAAAGGCTCTATTTCTATGTCTACAACATTTTTGCTGATTGTATGTCCATAGTATTTATCACCCATATCGGTATTTCTAACTCGTATGTGTGCGGCATATTCGTTTCCGTCAACGGCTATCGTATTATAATAATACTCATATCCGTTAATCCCCTGTTTCCCTTTTTTATTTTCAGCTTCTCCGACTTTTACGGCACTTTCGATAAGCTGCGGAATTTTAAATCCGGTTGCATATTTTTCTTTTGTGATATTTCCACTTAAAAATTTGTCTATGCCCGTTCTTGATATGCCTATTTCTTTTTGGGTATTTTGGTTAACAACACTTTGGGGGAAATTTTCCCGAGCAAATTCCACAAACTCTTTGCGTGCCTTGTTGAGATTGTCAAAATCAGCTGTAATATCCTTTGTGTTTACTGAAAGGTCATTTTCTTTTAATGAATATCGAATATCGTCATTCCCTTTGTCAAATGTTCCGATATTATCCGTTGCGGATTTGATTTGGTTGGAATCGAACGCCACATATACATTCACCGGCTTGTTTTCAACATTAGAGTTATTACCGCCGTTATCTGTCACGTTTTTGAAGATAACACCGTCAAATCCTTCGTTTTTTGCATATGCAGCAGCCTCTCTTGTGGTCCCGTGTCGCCACAATCCATTTTTATAAAATCTCTTCAATTCCTTCGGCATTACTTCGTAATAGGTTATATCATTCCAATTTTTTCCGTCACAGTCCACAATATACGGATTTCGCATATTGATATAAACCGAATATATACCCATTTTAAGCTTTTTGGATAAAATATCTTTCGCGGTATCTATGTCATATATATAGAATGAATATCCTCCCAATTCCTCACCGACAATAACGTTGGATTTTCCGTTCTTTTTAATCTCGTTGATAAGCCGAACGTTTTTTTCAAGGTTCGAAAATCTGCGCGCTGATTTTTCATCTCCGAAAACCGTCGAATGATGCAGAAGCATATAAAGTGGAGTGGAAATGCTGTCATACTCTAAATTCTTCAGCTTTTCATCCAAATTGAACGCTGTGTTTTTTACACTTTCTTTTTCGTTGCTAAAATCATAGTTGTCGAGATATTCCATAAGAGCATATGCATCGCGATCTATATCAGCACTGATTTTATCAGCCCTTTCCTTATCCAAATAAAAATATCTCTGTTCCGTAAATTCGTCATCCGCACTGCGAAACTCGTTTAAACCCCTGACTATATCGTTTGGCGTATCACCGTATTCCGTCTTGCCGCTACTACCAAGTTGTGTTACGCCCTCTTTTCCGGAATATGTAGAAGCTATATCCTTGTTGTCGGTAAAAAACAACGTTGAATTGTCATCGGACTTTGCTGTATCAAAAACAGTAAATCCAAAGTTTTTCGTCCCATGATACACCACTTTCGGCGTTCCGTCCTCGTTTACAACCTTACTTGCGGTATTCGGCTTTTTTTCCCAATCACCAAACCACTTCTTAAATTGCTGTGAATATGTGACATTTTCAAATTTAGGCTTGACATTTGAGCCGTTTTCGCGTATACTATGTATATAACCGCTGTTGAGAAACGGACCACTGGGCAATTGGAGCCCAGCCCTCCGGAGTAAGGCAGCGGCTTTTATTTTGTTTAAATAAAATACCGATGTATTGCCTTTCATCTCGTTTTGTATAGCATTATTCAATTGCTTTGTAACAGCATTATCCTTTGCATAAACACTTACTATGGCATTGCTATCTATTCTTATATTATTCTGTCGACTGTAACCATCCACTTCTATCGGCATAACAACCGACTTTCCGTTGTGCTTCATATCAACAATGGCAACCACTCTGTTCGGCTGTGTCTGAGAAGCAAATATAGCAACCGGCTTTTCTAATGCTTTCGGCAGTTGCTTTAACATATCAATTCCCAGCGCATGATTTGCGTCTTTTGTGCCGTTCAATGCATAACCGATATGCCTCTGGTTAATTGTAACCGGCAAAGCATTGAAACCCACCTTTTTAAATACATCGGGTGTTGCACCTATCATCAGGCTGTCATATTGCGGAATTTTACCTTGCAGCCAATCATTAAGCTGTTCATCGAATGATTTTGTATAATCATAAATGTTTCCGGCGGCATTTGATGCATTCTCTTTCGTTGAATATTTTTTGTCGGCGGATTCAAAAGCATACTCCATGCCGAGCTTTGTCTTAAACCCGTTTTCTGCTTCAATTTCTCCCTTTTCGGCAATATAGTTTTCATTCGGAGGATTTTTTGTACCGTCAACCTCGGTATTATTTTGTACATCGGGTGACGATTTTTTTACATCCGCCGCCATTTCAAAATTCCCGCCGCCCGAATTTCTTTCAGTTTCAGCAATCATGGCAGAAAGTGCATCGGCAGCTTTTTGCATTCTGTCAATATCGGTACTCTTATACCCTTTACCGAGAAACGATTTTATTTTATCAATAACAGCAACGATAGCATCGTGCAGATTCTGCAAAACAGATTTTCTCTCTGTCGTGTTAAGATTTTCAGCTTTGTTTATAAAATCATTTATTGCCGCTTCATCGGTAAGCAGGTTCTTTGTATAGTCTGCAACTATTTCTTGTATTGCTTCGGAATGGCTTAAATTAATCCCCATATCACTATATTTTTTGACAATTTCATCAGCAACGGCATTTATATCCCTTTCCTTGCTGAATGTATAAATGTCAATTACGGCTTGTCTGTATAGTGCGTAAGCTTCCGGTGCAGTATTTTCAAAATGGTGCGTTATTTCGTGAGAAAGGACAGCAAGCGGTTTATTTTCCGCGTCCTCCGCAATATATATTTTACCGTTTTTGTATACGCCGTTTGCTATGCCGCCTTGAATCGAGGGAACAATTTCAACATTGACATTACAAGCTTGGGATAATTGATTAATTGCACGCTGTTCCGATTCGGTTATATGAATACCGTTTGAGCTTGATGTACTATCTTCCGGTGTCTGCACAGAATTATTATCAACCTCTGCAAAAACACGAGGTTTAAGCGAAACATACGAATTTCCGTTGTACTCGTGTGCATATATATCATAACCCTTTTCATTCGACAGCCTTACCAAATCGGTATCGGTTAATTTAACAGACGGTATTTGTACGCCGTATGAGTAAGATACATTTTCGGTTTTAAGACCGTTTTCTTGCGCGAACTTAACCGCGTCGTTACCATACATTTCGTAAAAATCACCAACCTTGCGGAATGATAAAGTATCGGCAGTATTTTTTGGAGCTGACGTGCTTTTAACAGTGTTTTCCTGTTCATCATTTACAACTGCATTTTCGGGCGTTGGATAAAAGTCTTGTTCATCGTTTAATGTATTCTGCTCCGGCTGCCTTGACATACGTCTTGCATATGGTTGTGGTTCGTCAGTTTGTTCAACCGATTGTGCAACAGGTTCATTGTTTGAATTGGGTTGCACATTTCTTCCGCCGGAACGTCTCGCATATGGTTGTGGTTCAGTAGCATCGACATTACTGTTTTCATCAGAAATCTCATCGTTATTATTGCTTTTTACCGAATTTACTGTTGAAAAATTACCGTTATTTATTATCTCCGACATCTGTTCCGAAAGCGTGGCATTATCGGAGTATATTTTATTGCGGATTAAATATTCCGATTGCAGCGAGCTTTTTAACAGTTTTTCAAATGTATTAACGGTTTGCGAATAAAATCTGTTATCTTTCAATTCATCGGGAACGGTATTGTTTATAACACTATCGGTCAATGCAGACGGTATATCATCTGTAATTTGCGATATTTCATTATAAGCCATTGAATTATTGTCGGCAATTGCGTCGACAAAGATTTTCGCATAATCCGATATATGGTCTCTGTCAATCACATTATCGGGAGAGGACAGAAATTTGACGTTTGCATCAAATATGTCTGCATATGGCGTTGCATATGTTACGCTGTTAAATTGTGAGCTTATATTTTTGGATAGATTTGATAATCCGTTTAAAGCTTGTTTCGGCTCTGCTTTGGCATTTTGTGAAACATTTCCGAAAAAACGGCGCAAATATCCGTCAGTAATATTATTTGTTGCATTTTCAATAGCTTTACTGTCGTTATTCATCACTCGTTTATCTGTGAGAAGTTTGCCAAAAGTGTCTATCGTTTGTGCGTAGTAGGTATTGATTTCGTCAAGTGTACCCAAACTGTATAAATAGCTTCGGGTAGGCGAAAGGCCTTGAATGCTGTAATAGCTTTTCAGATAATTGTTTGCATCATCATATACCAGTATCTTTTGAAACCTTATACGCAGTTACATTGTGCTTTTGTAATAATTCACTAAATTTTTTGTACAAATCTTGTCACCTCTTATAAATATTTTGGTTTGCATTCCTATATAAAATGTGATATACTTAACTTAATCATAGTAATACGTAAAATCTTAGCAATGTTATATAGGTGCAAATCATAGCTTTATAATTCGATAGCTCGAAGTATATTTAAATTACACATCGAAAAATCGAATGTGTCAATAGGGTTTGCTAATATTTTTCTTATCATGTTTATTTTTAGTAAAGGTGTATAATTATGTACAAAATTTTTGAACAATTATTACAAAAGAAAGGCATTTCAGCTTATAGAGTGGCAAGAGAAACAGGAATTTCGCAAGCGTCGCTTAGCGATTGGAAAAGAGGAAAAGTAAAGTGTCCGAGCATTGACAAATTGCAAAAAATAGCGGAATACTTAGATTGTTCGGTTGATTATCTTTTAGGCAGAGATAAATCCTCAAATAAAACAATTACATTAGATGAAACGATAATGGCGTATATGAAGCTTGACGAAATAGATAAAGCCGAAATCAAAGGCACAATCAAGCAAATGCTTAAAGCTGATAAATACTCTGTCAAAACCAATCTATCAGACTATGCGGAACTTGCTGCCGAGGGCGGAACAGAAATGCGTGGAAGAAAGAAGAAAAAAGTTGAAATGTTGGAGTAGTTTCTTTATGATAACATAATAATGACCTTTCTTTTGACAGAAAGGAAATCAAATGAATAAAATTACCACAGAGAAAATCATAAAGAAACTAAGAAAAGAATACAAAGATAATATTGACATACCTAATGTTGTAGACGCTCTTAAAAAACAAGGGTATGACGTTGTATTTTTTAATACTGATGAAGGCGATAAGATTGCAGATTGCTATGGAATAACGGATATTTTGAAAAGAGTTAATGCAATAACCTATTCCGGTACACAGCAGCTTGTTTTTGTTTATCATAATTTACACAAACAAGACCAATTATGCCTGTTGCTGCATGAATTAGGACATATACTTCTTGAACATATCGGTCATGGTGATACTGACCTCAAAAATAAAAGGCTTATGGAAATGGAAGCGGAAAGCTTTGCTTATAACGTACTGAATTATAACAAACCTCAATATTACAATGGCTTCTTGCCGTTTTGAGTGTAGTAATGCTGCTGACGTGCGGTATTACATACACAAAGACCAAAACGCCCGTAAATAATGTTCAAAATCCGATAGTTACAGCGACACCGGATATATCAGTGTCAGCAGCTGAAACAGACGATACGGTATATATTACCCGAACAGGCAAGGCATATCACCGCAAAAACTGCATGTATGCAAAAGATAAAGATTGTATCGCGTTGAGCAGAGCGGAGGCAGAAAAAGAATATTTGCCTTGTAAATACTGCAATCCGTGATATACGATTTAACATATTAACAATATAAACTAAGGATAAGGTCGTTATTATGTTGTTCCCGAAAGGGAAATTTGAAAGAAAGGAATTGAATTTTTATCAAATATACTATAAGAATATGAATAAACACACGAAAAAGACAGGTGAAATACAGCAATGGAACTTACACCGATACTTTTAGCAGTGATAATTTTCATTCTGTTATATATTGTATTTTCAATAAATCATAGTGAAAAGAAAGCAGATAATAATTCTGACATGGCAGATGTGAATTTAGAGCAAATAACAGCAGCCGAGAATAATACGGGCAAGAAAACTTCTGACACATCGCCTAAGACCAATTCATCATCTAAAAAGACATCAACACGAAAGACTTCAAAAATGAAGTGGCGAAACAAAATGCTTGATATATCAATGATACCTAAAGGCATCGAACTTGACCGAAATACACTTTTGCCACAAAGTATAAAACGTGAATATGGCTACGGAAGAAGATTTAACACATTCGAAGTTTCACAAGATGTTTTCTTTTATCATAGAAGTACGTGCAGAGATATAAAAGGGATAAAACATCAAGTGATTCATAGATATATAGCATTGCAAAGAAAATTACCGTGTCCGGAGTGTACCCCCAACGCGCAAATTGACGATTGGTATATGGAGTTTTTAAGAGTTAATTTCGGAGCGGACGCAAATTACAATGAATTCGCATCACAATTCGGATTATTTTCCGGTTCGCTGCCAAACGCAAACAATGTCAAAAGTTTAGAAAGTAGTAATACATACATTGTAAACTAATTATTCACCATGTAAGGTATCGTAATTTTGTAATAAAAATGAATATAGCTATAATAAATATTAAAGAAAAAAAGAGGTAGAATATTAATGCACGAATATTTCATGTCGCTTTTTCAGACAGTTAGAATACTTTTTCGTATAGCGGCACTTGTTATAATATTGGTAAATATATATTGGCTATATCATATAGCCGTTATTAAATGGCACGGTGAAACAATAGATGAATATGTAGGAGATATTTTTCCTAAAAACAAGAAAATCGTTCTTGTTTTTGAGGTGGTGATGTTATTGGGCTTTATATGTTCACCGCGAATATTCTCTAAATTTGAAAATACCAATATTGGTAGCTTTTTGGAAAGCGAATCGTATGAAGAACAATATTATGTTTACATTCGCAGAGATACAGGAAAATCAAAATCATATAAAGTAAAAGCCGATATAATTAAAGGAAATTATGGACACCCGTTAACGACCGATGATGGAGATTGGACATTTACAGTTGACGGAAATGGATATTTTTTAAAAAAAATATATTGGGATAACGGAGGATATTTAACTTTCCTCGATGATGATGAGATTTATGAGCTTGATAGTAATTCATCTGCAAGATTATATCCACTTAAAGAAGAAACGTGCGAAGATAAAAAAGATGATGTGTATTATATTTATCTCACAACAGAAAAAGTCCATAAGTAGAGAATTATTAGTTTAACGTCTGGATATGGGCTCATAAATGGTGTTTATTTTGTGATGAATAAGTATTTCGGTAGAGTTTTTATTATATTTGAAAAATAAAAAAATCCCCACCGATAAAACGGTGGGGGAAGTAGAGGGGGGTTACTCATATAAGATGTTTAACCCATACATAATATACCATAAGTGTTATGTTTTGTCAAGAAAAAGGAGTTAAAATTATGGCAAAATACAGCAAACGCCCAAACGGCAGGATAAGGAGTGTGTAAAGTCATGTATAAACAAGGAGTTATATATGCCCGATATTCGAGTGACAGACAAAATGAACAGAGTATCGCGGGACAAGTTGAGGTATGCACTGAATGGGCGAAGAAAAATGATATAAATATAGTGCAGATATATCATGATGAAGCTCTTACCGGAAATAATGATAAAAGACCAGCTTTTCAGCAAATGATAAAAGATGCCAAAATGGCGGCTTTGATTATGTAATAGTGTATAAAGTAGACCGTTTCGCACGTAACAGATATGACAGTGCTATTTATAAGGCCAATTAAAAAAGAATGGTGTTAGAGTTATTTCCGCAATGGAAAACATTGCAGACGGCTCCGAGGGTATTATTCTTGAAAGCGTGTTAGAGGGTATGGCAGAATATTATTCCGCTCCCCTGTCAAACCGCAGCTTGAAATCGGTACAGCAGAAACCGAATACGAGCCTTATACTGAGAACAGTGTGACGGCAGAACTTGGTACGGCTCTCAGTGAGGGTGAGTATAGACATAAATAATAATCGGAGGAAAATATCATGTGTACAGCAGCAACATATAAAACAAAAGATTTCTATTTCGGAAGAACTTTGGA
>JABLTK010020148.1_pt1 | contig 11081 bp, 10 predicted proteins | sample 7160131 | NCBI WGS metagenome assembly JABLTK01 (sample SAMN14651221, study PRJNA627086) | human gut metagenome | isolation source: feces | host: Homo sapiens
CGTGTGCGAAAAACCCCGCCCCGGCGTCAAGCTCCGCCGCTGCACGCAGAAGCGGGAAGAACCAGTTGTCGATCAAATTGGACGGATCGCCATCAGCTCGCAGGCGCCGACCATGCTGCCGGTGGACGCGGCGGGCAGGCCGCTCTGCAATGTGCTGATCTGGATGGATCGCCGCTCGGACGCACAGTGCATTGACATGGGCCGCACCATCGGAAGCGAGGCCGTCTACCGGATCACCGGCAACAAAGCTGATCCATTCTACGTCTACAGCGAGCTTCTCTGGTTCAAGCAGAACCAGCCCGCGCTTTATGAAAAAACAAGATGGATCTTACAGGCGAACGGCTATCTGAACCTCCGGCTCACCGGCAGCTTCACGCTCGACGCCACACATGCAAGCATTACGCAGTGCTATGATGTCCTGCAGCATTGCTGGAGCAGTGAGCTGCTGCGTCCCTATGGCGTGCCTGCAGAACTGTTTCCGCCGGTTAGCCAGCCGGTCGACGTGATCGGCACCGTTACGCAGGAGGCCGCAGCGCAGACCGGTCTGCGGGCTGGAACCGAGGTTCTTGCAGGCTCCGTAGACGGAGCCGCTGCAGCGCTTGAGGGCGGCGTGACCGCTGACGGCGTCGCGGTCGAGATGTCCGGCACCTCGTCCGTGCTGCTCGTCGGCTCTGACCAGCCGCACACTTCACCGAATCTGACATACATGTACAGCGTCGTCCCGGAGCAGCACCTGCTGCTTGGCTGCATGAGTACGACCGGCGACGTTCTCAAATGGTATCGCGATACGTTCTGTGACCGGACGAATCCGGAGAGCTACAAAAAGCTTGACGCGCAGATCCTTGCACGGTGTCCGGAGCCAAGCCCGCTGATCTTCCTGCCGTATCTGGCAGGCGAACGCGCCCCGATCTGGGATACGAACGCAAAGGGCGTGCTTGCGGGAATCACCTGTGCGACGACGCAGGCGGAGATCATCAGAGCCGCCGAGGAGGGCGCGGCCTTCGCGCTTATGGACAACATCACTGAAGCCAGAGCCAGCGGCGCGCAGCTGCGGACGCTACGCGCGGTGGGCGGTTCGGTCAACAGCCGGATCTGGATGCAGATCAAAGCGTCCGCCGCAGGGATGCCGATCGGAATTCCCGCGTCCTGCCACGGCGCGCCGGGCGGGATGCTTGCCGTGCTGAGCTGCGCGGAGGGCGAATTCGCTTCCATCCGGGAGACGGCAGCCAACTTGGTCCGCATCCGCGAGACGGTCGATCCCGTCGCGGCATGGATCCCGATCTATCAGGAAAAATTCGAGCTGTTCCGCAGCACGTACCGCCATCTCAAGCCGGATTTCCCGAGCTTTCATCAGGCAGGAGGAAACTGACGTATGCAGTTATTGGAAGGACGCAAGGCAGTTGTAACAGGCGGCTCCAGAGGCATTGGCCGGGAGATCTGCCTGCTGCTTGCAAAAAACGGTGCGGACGTCGCACTGACATACCGGAAAAGCGCCGCGGAGGCGGAGCAGCTCCGGGAAGAAATTCTCGCGATAGGGCGCAGCTGCATCGCGGTGCAGGCGGATGTTTCCGCCTCTGCCGACGTTGACCGGTTCGTGTCGCAGGCCGCGCAGGCGCTGGGCGGCGTCGACATTCTGGTGAACTGCGCAGGCGTGTTCCCGCAGGCGCTGATCGAGGACATTACCGATGAGGACTGGTCGCGTGTCATGCGCATCAATCTGGACGGCGCGTTCTATGCCTGCCGTGCGGCGGCGCCGTATCTTAAAAACAGCGGAAAAAATGGACGCATCATCAATCTGTCGTCGCAGGCGGCGCTCAACGGCACCGCGCACGGCGCGCACTACGGCGCGTCCAAGGCGGCGCTGCTCGGACTGACCTATTGCCTTGCGAAGGAGCTCGGCCCCGACGGCATCACCGTCAATGCGATCCTGCCCGGGCGCATCGACACGGAAATGCTTGCCTACGTGACCCCGGAACGGCGGGCGCAATGGCTGCAGTCCACGCCGCTCGGCCGCTTCGGCGACACGGCGGATATCGCGGAGCTCACGGTGTTCCTCGCCTCTGACAAGGGCGGATATATCACGGGCGCAAAGATCAATGTCAACGGCGGTCTTTCGACCGGCTGAACAGAAAGGGAGACAGAAACATATGAAAGCAGTTGCAGTTGGAGATCTTCTTCTCCCGGCCTCGGTCTTCGATGAGACGATCCGGTCTGCCTCATGGGTTACGGCGTATGATTCGTTTGACTAGGACGTGACAAAAAAGCGCGACGAGCTCCGCAATGTCGTGCGCAGGATGGAGACGGGCGGCTCGCGCGCGTTCCTGCCTACGCCGGAGGAGCTGGAGCGGCTGAAGGACGCAGAGGTCATTCTCAGCCATCTGTTTGCCATCCCGCGCGAGGTGTTTGAGGCGGCGCCAAAGCTCCGCTATATTCTCTCGGCACGCGGCGGCGTGGAAAACATCGATCTGAAAGCCGCGCATGAACACGGCGTCAGCGTGATCCACTGCCCGGCGCACAACGCCATCGCCGTTGCAGAATACGCGATCGGCCTGATGATCGCGGAATCGAGAAACATCGCGCGTGCCGACCGCGGTCTGCGCAGCGGCACATGGATCGAAAAATACCCGGATTCCGCAGCCATTCCGGAGCTGCGCGGCTCGAACGTCGGCATCATCGGCTTTGGTACGATCGGCCGTCTGGTCGCCGATCGGCTGCAGGTCTTCGGCGCAAAGATCCTGGTCAGCGACCCGTTCGTCCCGGCAGAGGCTGTCACAGCAGCCGGCTGCGAACCGGTCAGCAAGGAGGAACTGCTGCGCCGCAGCGATTTCGTCACCCTGCACGGGCGCATCGGTGCAGGCGACCCGCCGATCATCGGCGAGCAGGAGCTGCGCGTGATGAAGCCCACCGCAGTGCTCATCAATACGGCGCGCGCCGTGCTGGTCGATATGGATGCGCTGTATGAAGATCTTGTCCGGCGCATATAAAAAGGATGCCGGCGAGATCATTTTTGACGGTCAGTCCGTCCAGATCAACTCGCCGAGACAGGCGCAGGAGCTTGGCGTCAGCATCATCTATCAGGAGCTCAATCTCGTTCCGCAGCTGAACGTTGCGGAAAACATCTTCCTCAGCTCGCTTCCGATGAAAAAACCCGCGCGCATCGACTGGAAGCGCGTCTACAGCGACGCGCAGACCATTATTGACTCGCTTGAGGTGGACATCAACGTCAAAAGCAGGATCAGTAGTCTCGGCATCGCGCAGCAGCAGATGGTCGAGATCGCAAAGGTATTGAATCATCAGGCCAAGGTCATCGTCATGGACGAGCCATCCGCGCCTTTGACCGATAAAGAAACCGCAAAGCTCTTTAAGACCATCGCAAAGCTGAAGTCCGAGGGCGTCGCTGTCATCTATATTTCGCATCGCCTGGAAGAAACGATGGAGATCGCAGATCGCGCCACCATCATGCGCGACGGCAAGACGATCACGACCGTGAACGTCAGCGATATCACCATCGACGATCTCATCCGCGGTATGGTCGGACACGATCTGAAGGAGCAGTTCCCCAAGCGCGACTGTCCCATCGGTGAGGTCGGCTTCCGTGTAGAGGGGATCAGCCGCGAGGGCATTCTGAACGATATCAGCTTCGAGGCCCGCAAGGGCGAGGTCGTCGGGATCTGCGGTCTGGTCGGTGCAGGCCGGACGGAAACAGCACGGGCCATTTTCGGCATCGATCAGAAGGATGGTGGCCGCGTGTTCATCGACGGCAGGGAAGTCGTGATCCGCAAGCTGCTTGACGCGATCAACGCGGGTACGCTTTATAATGTATCTGAGATCAATATAAGCTGCAATCAAGCGGTTTCCCATCCTGTGGAATGATCTCTCGCCAGTAAGCTACGCTTTTTTCCAGATCGCGCAGAACATCCTCCATGATTGACGTCGTGCCGGAAAATAACTCTAAGGTCAGATAGATTTCTGTGCAGCGGCGCGGCATGTTGGGACCTTCCGGTGCGTCATAGGCAGCTTTGATCGCCTCGAGGACTGCACGCGGGCGGATGATTCCCGCTGCGTTCTGCTCCGGTGTGAAGGGAAGATGTGCAGACTGCCGACCGTTTGTCTGCTGCAGATGAATAATCGGACTGTAGCAGCCGAGCGTCCGCAGCGTCCGATAGCAGTCGCCGTCCTCCGGTGCGGAAAATAGCGACGGATGGAGATCCATATCCTCCACAATCCGATCCCACGCAGCAGGGCCTTCCGCTCTCCAGAGCGCATAGGCACGGTCTGAGCCCAGCCAAAGTCCTCCTGTTTTCGATGCAGAGGGCCGCTCCGGGCGCACAAATTTTACATGGTGATGTCCAAGATCCTCTGTAAAGTAGAAGTCCGCGCCGCTTTGCGCGGTCACCTGCTGCAAGAGCCGTCTGGTGTCCTCCAGCCGCCATGGGTATTGGTGCGGTGTATACATCTGTTCAATACCAAGGCTTCGGCAGCCGATCTGCGCGCCATAGGCGTTGATTTCACGCAGACCGTCTGTCAGAATGTCTGTGAAGCGGCTGTATAGCGTCTCGCTCTGAAGTGCTTCGTGCGGAAAGGCGTGTGCGAAAAACCCCGCCCCGGCGTCAAGCTCCGCCGCTGCACGCAGAAGCGGGAAGAACCAGTTGTCGATCAAATTCCTGCGGACGTGTCCGTCAGGGTGTGTCAGTCCGAGCGTGGTATAGGAGCCATGGCCGGAATAGAGATTCGCAACTTTGACACCATATTTCGCCTCGGCCTCTCTGACTTGCCTGACCCAGTCGTATAGATAGGTGTGGCCCATATACAATGGATCCAGTTCCGTGTCCGCACTTGCCTCGATATAATAGATGCCCAGATCTTTGATTTTTTTCGCCCATGCGTCAGGGCTGGTCCAGCGCTTGTAAAAGACACAGTTGTCAATCGCCAGATAGATTTTTGGATACATTGATTCTCCTCCTGTCAAACGAAGCCGGCTGACCTGATCAGCCGGCTTTCGTGCATCAGCCCTTGCTTCTGTCGAAGATTTCCGCGTCGGCCAGCGGGCCGGTGGAGATTTTTCTGGGCTCCTGTGCCCAGACCGCGTCATTCATCATGACTGCTTCCATATCTGCGATCAAGCCCAAAGAGCCGTCGTGGAAGCCGCCGTCATAGGGCGTGTTCAAAAAAGCGTCCAGCATTTCGATTGCGATCCACTCACCGGTCGTCTTGCCGCCCATGCAGAGGATATTGGCGTTATTATGGCGGCGTGTCATGACCGCGTCATAGGTCGTGCTGCAAAGCCCGGCCCGAATGCCCTTAAATTTGTTCGCAGCCATGCTGATGCCAATGCCGGTGCCGCAGATGAGCAGACCGCATCTGGCCTCGCCCGACGCGACAGCCTTTGCGACCTTTGCCGCAAAAAACGGATAGCGCGTGGCTTCAATGTCAGGGTCGTCTGCTGAGCCGCAGTCTACATAGGGAATGTGCTTGCCCTCAAGATATTCGATACATTTGCTTTTCAGATAAAAACCAGCGGTATCGTTTCCGATATATACCTTTTTTTCTTCCATGTCAGGTGCTCCTTTTCTTTTAAATTGTGAGATTTTCGCCGTGCAGCCCTATAAACGCGCCATGCAGGGCCTCCGGGGATTGCGGATGTGCGATAAGCCACTTGTTTGCGCCCATGCACAGACGGTCTTCGCCGCCTGCGCGAAGTCCATCCGGACGCGGGCCGTTCGTGCCGCGCGGAAGCACACACAGAACGCGGTATCCCTCCGGCGTCGTGCTGCACGGTGCATAGTGAAGCGTTGTTGCATACAGCTCGACGCCGACGCCGGCCGGGACAAAAAACGCGGAAACCTTTTCCGTGTTCAGCTGAAAGTCCTCCAGCTCCGTCTGGCAAGCCAAAAGCAGTACGACCGGATCAGCTGCGAGATTCAGTTCACTGCTTTTGTGGTATTCCAGACAGTTCAGCGTATGGTTGCGCCCGAAGCAGCAGCCGATCTGGATGGGAAGACCGCCGAAGGCTCGTGCCTGAAGTGTTTTTGCCTCCGGAAGCGTCTCCAGCTCCGGCAGCGAGGCGCAATAGTCAAAGCCCTGCTCCGGCAGCTTGATCTGCGCACCCGTAGCACGGAAAAGCGTGGAAAAGTCATAGCCCTCTAAAACCTGTCCGAAGCGTCGGAAGGCAGGGTCGAAAACAGAATAGTGCTTCATATTGATTTGTCCTCCGAGAAGATGTTCTGAACCGCACCAGCCAGCGCAAGTCCCAGCGCACGATGTCCGTCAGCCTCCAGGTGCATGCCGTCTGTTGATCCAGGCTGTGCATGCGCGGCAGCGTCGAAAAAGAAACATCCGTGCCGCTCGGCAAGCTGCCGGTACAGAGAGGCGAGTGCGCGCGTCTTTTTTTCGGCGGCGGACGTGCAGCAGGCATAAAAGTACGATCCGTCTGCCGTCGGGGTGATATAGATCGGGCTTACCACCAAAAGCTTCGTCTGTGCAGACAGGCTGCCGGGCAGCAGCATGAGGAGTGTCTGTACCAAACGCTCCATTCCATTGGCGATTGTCGCTGCGGATGCGCCGAAAAAGTCCTTGGTATCATTTGTTCCAAGCATAAGGATGAACAGATCGACCGGGTTACACATACGGAACACCGGCTCCAGCAGTTCCGTGCCGCAGCAGAACGGAAGCTGCGGATCGGAAAAGACGGTTGTTCGTCCACAGAGCCCTGCTTCCAGTACCCGGTATTCTGGCCCGAGCGCCCGTTCCATCACACAGGGCCAGCGTGTGCGTTCATCATACCGCATCCAGTGATCCGGCTCAGAATGAACAGGGTCATATCCCCATGTGTTGGAGTCTCCATAGCATAATATTCGTTTCATTCCGTTACCCCTTGACCGCACCTGCGGACAGGCCCTGCACCACATATTTCTGCGCGAAAATGATTGCCAGCAGCGCCGGGATCGTGCCGAGAACAGCACCGGCCATCATATATCCCCACTGTGTGGAGTTGTGCTCAACGAAGGTTGCAAGACCCGCCGTGAGCGTCCGGTAATCGTCGTTGTTGATGAACAGATTGGACAGCATGTACTCGTTCCATGTATAGTTGAACGTAATGACTGCCGCCGACGCGACGCCCGGCAGCGAAACAGGCAGCACAATGCGAAGGAAGGACTGAATGCGGCTGCAGCCGTCGATAAATGCAGATTCTTCGATATCGCGCGGGATCGTGTCGAAAAAGCCCTTGATGATCCAGATCGCCAGCGGCAGGCTGATCGCGGTATAGCAGAGAATGATGGACCACAGACTGTCAAACAGACCAAGTGTTTTGACGATCATGAACAACGGGATCAGGATCAGGACTGTCGGGATCAGCTGGAACGCATATGTTGCGCCCTTGAACGCCTGAAAACCGGCGCCCCGGAACCGGGACAGCGCATAACCGGCAAAGCAGGCGATACCGGTGCAGATCAGCGTGACGATCAGACCGACGATCAGACTGTTGCCGATATAGCGGAGGAAATTGGTTCGCTCGATCACATAGCGGAAGTTGTCGAGCGTTGGTTCACGCGGGAACAGGGCGGAATCGAACAAGAGCGTTTCGTTCGCCTTGAAAGAGTTTCCTACCATTGAGATGATCGGAAACGATGTGATCGCCAGCATCAGCAGCAACAGCACATAGGTCAGGATCTTTTCTTTTCGCTTCATGCCGCAGCTCCTTTCCCCGTGCGAGCCCGCCGGAGCAGCGTATAGGCCAGCGCCGCAAGCGCAATAAAGACGGTCATCAGCAGCGATGCTGCCGAGGCGTAACCCGCCTTTCCGCGATAGAACGCGGCGTAATACGCCTCAATGGACAGCACATACGTGGAATTGACGGGGCCGCCTCTGGTCAGAAGATAAATGTTGTCGAAGGAATTCGTATTGAACGTCCAGATAAACATCAGTGACAGGGCCACGATGCTGACCGGGCGCAGCAGCGGCAGCGTGATGTACCGGAAGCAGGCCCATTTGCTTGCACCGTCGATCCGTGCTGGCTCGTAAACCTCTTTTCCGATGGACTGCAGGCCGCCCAGCAGCACAACCATCATAAACGGATAGCATTTCCAGACCGCAAACGCTACGACCGTGACCTTTGCAAGCGTTTTGTCGGATAAAAAGCGGATCGGCGTCTGGATCAGTCCAATGCTTTTCAGCATCACATTGATCGCGCCAAGCTGGTCATTGCACATCCAGCGCCAGATCACGACGGCGACGGCCGGCGCCATGATCCACGGCAGCAGTGCAAGACCGCGGAAGAAATTCTTGAAGCGGATGTCGCGGTTGAGCAGCAGCGCGAACGCCATGCCGAGCGCGTAGCTCAGCAGCACGACCAGAACGGTGTACAGAAGCGTAAACGAGAACATACGGTAAAAATCCTCATTCTGCAGGATCTCCAGATAATTCTGCAGGCCGACGAAGCGGCTCCCGTTCTGGGGTCTGAAATAGTTTGTATTTGTGAAGCTCAGCACGACGCCGTACAGAAACGGGATCGTATTGATCAGCAGGAACAGCAGCGCCGCCGGCAGGAGCATCCGATAGCCCGGCGCCGTGCTTTCCAGAGGAGATTGCTTTTTTTTCATAGCTGGTTCCATTCTGCTTGTTATTTCAGTACAGCAGGGAGCTTTTGCTCCCTGCTGTGAAACTTGTTACTGTGCGTCCGCGATCGCGGCTGCAATTTTTTCGTTGTACTTCTGCGCGATCTGTTCATAATCGCGGTTGCCGGTCAGAACCTCCTGCAGTGCAAGGCCGACAAGCCCTTCGCCTGTAATCTGCGCATAAGCGGGATAGATCTCCGCGCACGGCCAGACCGCAGGAACGGTCGTCGGGATCACATTTTCAACGACCTGCTTCAGCAGCGCGTTGTCCTGATAGAAGGGATCCTGAAGCTGGCTGTCCATGATCGGCAGGGTCGTTACGCCGCCCTGCGTGAACAGCGGCAGGCTGTGCTCGATATACCACTTGAGGAATACCTTGCAGGCCTCGGGGTATTTGCTCTGCTTGAACGCGACCATCGAGTTGAAGAAGCCGAGCCCACGCGCCTCTCCGCCTTCCTTCGCAGGGAAATTGGGCATGACGCCGATCTTGTCAATGAACTCCGGCGTGGCGATGGAGTTGGGGGTATTGCCGGACCAGATCGCGACCTCGCCGTTGGCGAACAGCTGCAGCGCATCGGATTCCGTGTAGCCCGCGCTGCCCTCTGCCATCAGGCCCTCGTCCATCAGATCGCCGAAGAACTGCAGCGTTTCGATCGCGCCCTGTGAATCAAACGCAGCGTTTCCGTCTGCGTCCGTCACATTGACGCCGTTTCCAAGCATCATGTGGCACGTCATCTGGTCGTTGTGGTTGCAGCCGCCCGCAACTACATACGGCGTCACGCCGGTCTTTTCCTTGATGACGCGGCAGACCTCTTTGAATTCCTCCCAGTTGGTCGGCAGCTCGGTGACACCGGCCTGTTCAAAGATCTCCTTGTTGTAAACCGTCATGCGCGCGTCGATATTCCAGGGAAGTCCGGCCTGGATACCTTCCGCCTGATGCAGCTCGATGCTGCCGGCCGGGAACTCGTCATACAGGCCGCTTTCCTTCCATTCGTCCACAATGCTGCTCAGGTCAAGTATCTCGCCCATTCGCGCATACTCATTCGCAATACCAAAATAACCGTTGGTCACGTCCGGCGCCATCCCGCTGGTCACGGAGGTCAGGTATTCCTGATAATAGTTATCCCAGGCATGGAACTGTACGGTCACATGGATGTCAGGATGCTCGGAGTTGAACTGATCGACCAGGCCCTGTACGGTCGGCTCGTAGACGTCAGCTGCACCAAAGAGCATGTCCCAGTACAGAAGCTCCGCAACCTCACCGGTCGGTTCTGCCTGCTCGTCCGTCTGCTGTGCGGGCGCGGTCTGCGCGGTGTTGGCGGCGGGGTCCTGCTTTGCGGGTTCCGTCGTCAGCCCGGCGCAGCCGACGAGTGCAAGCGCGAGCATCAGCATGCTCAGCGCAAGCGCCAGAAGCTTTTTCAAATTCATAATGTCCTCTCCTTTGTCGTTTTGGCTCTGAAGCGCGTTCTGCGGCGCTCCCTGCATATTCAGAGTATCATCCGGCACACGATTCGTGAACCACGAAAAGCTTTGGGTGACCCGGTGAAAACTTTGTATTTGCCCTGTCAGTATTGCTATATTTTCTTCCATGGCCTATAATTCTTTGTGGAAAGTGCAACGAAAATAAGGAGGGCAGAATGAAAAGACTCTACCAGCGACTGATCCTGCTCCTGCGGGGTCTGTCCATCCGGCTGCGGCTGACGCTGCTGATCCTGACGCTGATTTTGCTGTCACTGCTGGCCACGGTCGTCTGCTATTTCAGCGCACGTCAGTCTATGATCGCCTCGTCGGCAGACAATCTGGAAAATGTGCTCGTGCAGACTGGAAAAAACATTGACTCGGAGCTTTCCCGCGTCATTCTGGAGCTGTCGTCCATCGTCAACGACTTTACCGTCATGCACGACACGCGCGACTATGACGGAAGCAGCTTCCAGCGTCAGATGGAGATCCGCACGCAGTTTCGCAATACGCTCAATTCCGTTTCCCTCACGAACCGCAGCTATGCGGGCGGTGAGATCTGGTCGCAGACGCAGAAGATTGCGGGCGTGATGTCCAATATCTCCGGCGGGACGCTGGAAAGCAGCGCCTTTCTGCAGCAGGCCATGAACGCGGAGCGGTCGTTTCAGTTTCTTGGCTGTGCGCCGCTGGAGAGCAGCACCGCTGACCGGCGGAAACACCAGCGACATGAAGGAGGCTATCGAAATGATGACCTCCGGACGGCTCAACCCCGCTACTATGCTCACCCACATAGGCGGCCTCAACGCAGTTGTGGATACCACGCTCAACCTTCCCAATATAAAGGGCGGCAAAAAGCTCATCTACACCCAGATCGCGCTTCCCCTTACCGCCATAGCGGACTTTGAGAAGTTGGGCGAAAGCGACCCGCTGTTTGCCAAGCTCGCCGAGATAACCGCCCGGCACAACGGCCTCTGGAGCCCCGAGGCGGAAAAATACCTGCTTCAGGCC
>JABLTK010108013.1_pt1 | contig 11071 bp, 12 predicted proteins | sample 7160131 | NCBI WGS metagenome assembly JABLTK01 (sample SAMN14651221, study PRJNA627086) | human gut metagenome | isolation source: feces | host: Homo sapiens
TACTTTCTATCCATAACAGATCCTCAATCATACGTACTGTATTCCTAATTCGAGTGATTCATCGAACCATGAAAAGTCCGAGTGGGTTTGCGTCAAGTCGAGATTTGATTCTCTTGCAAGATCACTTTCAAACTGATGATGGCTGCTATGTGATCTATGAAATCAGTATCAATGGAGATCTACCTGTATCATCGACCAAACAGTCCTATGTTCGTGCTGAAGTGTTGTTGTGTTCCTATCTGATAATTCCTTCTGGACGTGATGTAGCAATTCATGAAGATATGAATGTATAGAAATGTCGACTCAATATGTTCTGTCAGTACAATGACTTCCAATCCCTGCTCCTCATGCTTCTTAAAACAAGACCACTTATCACTTGTGATGTAACTGGGTTCCGAGTGAGTCTAGAGTCTTTTCATGACAAATAGCATATTCCTCTTGGAGCTCGTCCCCCATCTGTTGATACCAGTAGTGCTTCGGAAACGGTTGAGACAGATGTATCTCTGATTGGATCATGTCGAGGAGGTGTTGATTCTCCTGGTCGTCATGGTAGCAAGGGACCTTCCGTTCAAAACCCTGTCAAAACAACAGAATCAGAAACAAATCCGGCGCCTTCCCATGGACCCATTCATCTCGAAGACTTTGAAGTACAAGCAGTTCTAGGAAGAGGTGGCTATGGAAAGGTACTGCATGTCTACAATGCGAAAACCCACTGTTATTACGCGATGAAAGTGCTGAAGAAGGATGAATTGGTACGCAGACGTCAAGTTTCCCGAACCAAAGTGGAACGACTTATTCTGGAACGTGCAGATTTCCCTTTCATCACTCGCTTGTATTATGCCTACCAGACACCATATCGTCTCTATATGATTATGGATTTCATGCAGTGTGGAGACTTGTTTACGCATTTATCAAGATTTGGTGTCTTCTCAGAGGAAAGAACACGTCTGTATATGGCAGAGATCGTATTGGCTTTGGAACATTTGCATAATATGGGGATTATTTTCGTATGAACATGGAGAAGAGATGATTTGTAGAGGGATTTGAAACCAGAGAATGTTCTTCTAGGAGCTGATGGACACATCAAACTGACGGATTTCGGTCTGTCTCGTTATTACAACATCAATTTGGATGAAAAACGACATATTAGTGAAATGAGGAGTTATAGTTATTGTGGAACCGAACAGTACATGGCGGTAGAAATGAATCACTGACTTGATGCATAGCCAGAGATGCTTCTTCGTCGACCTCACACAGAAGCAATTGATTGGTGGGCTCTTGGTATTCTGATGTGTGAGTGTTTAACAGGTTATCATCCATTCCAGGGCCATTCGCATCATGTAGTGGTCTAATTGATTTGTCATCATTAGCAAACTTTGAACAATATCATGAACAATATGGTTCCACCTCGTATTCGAGGAGTCTCCATGGATGCTCGATCTTTGATTCTACGTCTCTTGGAACGAGACCCTGCAAAGTAAGTTCTTAGCTTGTCTAATCATACCTAGACGACTTGGATCCGATGAAGCTGGAGTGTAAGTTCGAGATAGTGAATTCATGAAATAGAGCTGGAATCAAAACACATCCTTTCTTCGCTTCATTGGATTGGAATGCTGTTCTGCGTAGAGAGGTGCGAGTTCCCATGATTCCTCAGTTGAATGGACCATTGGATTATACATACTTTGACCGTAGTCTTGTTCGTGTATGAACTCAAAGAATGATAACATGTAGCCTGTGTTAGCGGACTCCGTATGCTCACCTCAGCGTCCTCTAAGTGAAATGGAGTTACAGCTAAGGATTCGTCAGGAGAAGGAAAGACAGCAGACTGAGAATCCTCGAAACCATGCCAGAACTCGAACTCCTAGTTTGGAATTGGATACTCGTTACATCGGATTTGAGTATAGTTGCGATTCGTGATATTCTTTACAACAAACACTCAAATAAAGAGACATCTAATTCTTGCTCTTCCGTTTCTTGATGCCCACATCGACCATCAAATCAATCATTTCATCTGTAATGTTCAGATCTGTATCACTCTTCGACACAGGAATACTCTGTAGATTCAGTGTCAATCCTTCTAGAGACTGATGAAGCTTATCTACCATTTCCAGGTCTTCATAAGCACCACTCAAGCGAATGAAATACGTACTTCCATCACGTCGCTTGCTCAATACTCCAGCAGCCACTAAACCCTCTACATTGTTACGTAGCATCTGAGTATTGGCAATAAACGGGAATGGAGTCTCACCTGCAGCTAGCTTCGTCTTGGACAACTCCATGCACTTCAATAAGAAGACTGTTAGATCCACTTCCTCCTCATTGCTTCCTGGGCGAAGATATCGAATCGCCTCCGAGACCACACACAGAGAATCCACAATAGGAGCTACAAGACTAACACAGAAGTGTGAATATTCCTCCTGCTTTGGAGCCAGAGTCAGAGTATCTTCCTTCAAGATCAACACACCTCGAGTTACTAGATTATCAATTGCAGGTGCCGAGATCACCACACTGAATGGAATGTGAGCTCCAACAATTCGACACATAAGTTCCACCTCCGGTACCACGTCAACAAGAGACAGAGTGGAGTGACCTGTCGACAATTGAAGTGCACGGAAGACATGCAGAACAACAGCATCAGCAAGGAAATGATGAAGAAGACCATTCCGATAGTAAAACAGAGTTATTTGTTCTTGAATTCCTTCACGAGCTCGGTACTTCTTATCCCTTACCTCAATCAAGCTGGGGAAAGAATGAACGAATTGATGGAGCAAGGTAGCAGAGTAACCTGAATAACCTTCAAATGCACCAATGTTGTGTTGCCATTGCCGAATAGTTTCAATATGTAATGTGAGCTCAGCTTCAGTGATCCAGTCGCCTGTAGGAAAGTCCATGATAGCTGCAGCCACCAGTGTGCTTGTAGTGATCACACTGTTATTGCGCATGGCCTGACACACATGGGCACCTACATAACGCACTTCATTTCGAGTATCCAGAGTAGCATCCTCATGTTCCATTCGTGATAATAATTCTTGAAGTGACATTGGAGTACCAAGTGTCACAAAGGCATCACCACAATCCATTGACATGATAGAATAAGCATTCTTCAATAGATTCGTGAGTGATTCTTTTGTCTTCTTTCCTCCCATCATATACTTCACATAACTGTTGATATCAGGACAATGCTCATAGTCAACAGCAATTGGCACCAACACTACATCCTTCAGTCTTCCTGTTTTCACTGCTTCCAATATCACATTTAGCAAACCATATTTTGGAGGTAAAATCGTTCCATCTCGTGAACGACCTCCTTCAATGAAGAATTCGAGAGTAGATCCTGATCGTAGAACCTCCTCCAAATATCCTTCGAGTATTGCTCTATACAGAGTATCACTACCAAGAGCTCGTCGCATGAAGAAGGCACCTGAGTAACGGAACAGTGCACCAACCACGGGAATATTCAAATTATCACCAGCAGCAATAATTGGTATAGGGAGATCATACAAAGCAGATACATAGGACAATACTAGGTAATCTACATGAGACTTGTGTGTGGGCATAAATACAACACCCACTCCATCCTCTTGTGTCTCGAGATGTTTGTGGAAACCTCGAAGTCCATGTCTGTCAACATGAACAGTGTGAAAGAGCTTGCGGAATATAACAGAGAGAATGACATAGAAAATACGCAGAACCCAATCGGTTTGTCTAGCTGCCATTCGTGTGATGATCTTGTGAGCTCGAAGAAGAATCTCGTCTCGTGTTTCCTTCCCTTCAGCTTCAAGTCTATCAATCTCCTTCACGACATGAGGGTTCTTAAGAACATCAGCGTTGGAAGCAATCTTCCGAATCACTACATGAACACGACGAGCCACAATGATATCTCGAATCAAATCACGGATCCAGCAGAGAGGTCGATGGTCAAAGAGCCAAGTGATTGGAGTGAGAATAGCCGACAGTAGAGGGCCAAAGCTCAGTTTAGTTTGAGTCATAACATCTTCATATTCAGGATCACCACGAGTGTGAAGAGAGGAGTTGCGGAGGAATTGCATCTCTCTCTCTGTCGACTCGTCATATTCCTGAGGGAAAGGAGAAGCACTATCCAGAGGGAGTGGGTTGATATATTCGGAAGCCTTCGGAGAGAAGAAATTACGCATACTAGGACTCTAAAAATCATTTCCTTCATAAATCACTTATTCTACGAATCGAAAAACGCAAATCCTGTTCGCCATCCGATGCGATTTCACCGTCACTATCATGCAAAGCCGATGGACCTAAAATTTAGACTACAATACTTTGTTACTAATGCGAAGTGTCTTTCCAGACAAACTCTGCTGTTTCTTCAATTTGGATTTCCCTGTATTTCCAGATGCAGCAAGGTTACCAGAACTTCCACCACGACGCATCTGAGGCTTTATCTCCTTCTTTGATTCGATTTGCTTTTTTTCCAGTTCTTTCCGACGCATCGATGTTATTATAATACTCCAATCATCTTCAATAAGTTGCTGAAGCGTAAGCTGCTGGTCTTGAGCACGCTCCTTGTTAATTTTCTTTAACCGAAGCCAATAGATCACAAAGTAGACGATTGGTCCCAGTATGGCAGTCAGAAGTACAGAATACCAGTTCTGAAGAAAGAGGCGATTCATTTCTGTAATCATTCTATGAATAAGAAACATTTCGATTCGAGAAATGGAATTGGGGAATATGATATGAATTGTGAAATTCCAAAAATAAACAGTTTCAATTATTAACTATAGATTCCTGATCTGAAGCAACGGGCATCTCTCCCTCCCAAATCGACTTCACATTCTGAGGGCAACCACAAAAGAGAATAGATAATAATCGTTGCATGCTAAGACTCGAAGGAGAACGAGATTGGAGAATACAACTTCCCAGATAAGCTGCTTCACGTACAGGATAGGATCCATCCACTTCCGTCACATCGATTAGTTCCCTGATTAACACACTCACCTGGTCTGTCTGGAGCAATGTAGTTTTTTCAACAACCCATAGCCACATTTTGACAACAATCTGAATTGCATGTTCCAGTGCATTCAATTGAATAACATGAGCATTGTCATTTAGGACACACAGCAATGAGTAGAATGAAGTACTGACAGTTTCAATGGAATTCTCTTGGAATAACAAGAATGGGAATAGGGCAGTCACGAAGTCCTCATACAATACACCATCAGAATTTCCCAGAAGCGTCTGGAATACCTCTTCCAGTCGTTCCTGGAGTTTGAATGGAAGATCGACTTCCATAAGGTGGAAGAGGCGTCGCATTTCATCTCGTAGGAGTAGAGGAGAGAGGCGATGATGCAAAAGACCATGATCCCAGCCATTCTCGTGAATATTAAGCTGGCAGATAGAAGAAGAAGGGTCTCCAGGTTGTAGGAGCAGAATCTCAATAAATGCCTTGACTGAAGAACAATGAATATGAAGTGTTTGCATGGCCTGTTGGAGAGAACGACGATCAGGCTTCTCAACAGCAGTGACGTGACGGACAACCTCACTCATTCCAACTAATTCAATATGCAATTGCTCGACTACGGTATTGATTTCCAGCAAGTCCATTTCTGCTGAAGCTTTCAATCGTTCCACGAAGTCATGCGATTGAATCAAAGGAGTACTCTATCAATGAGAGAAACAAACTATCCATACAGTAGCTGCGTAGATAACCGTTGGTAGAAGCATATCCAAAACAAGGAAAAGACCATCAATCACAGGGGAAAGAGAAGACACATAGACCATATCACCAACAGCTTTTCCTGTCGTTTCAATCATATACTGCAATCGACTATCAATATCTCCTTGTGATAACAATCCCAACATTGCCACGAGTTCGGTAGCAGGCAAACGTTTGGAACCCAACACATCAAGAGCATCAAATAGACGACCTAATCCTTTGCGTACGTTTTCTGCATCCTTTCCATTCATATCAATATGAATGGACTCTTGCAACTGGAGTTCTCGATCTTCATTCACACGTTGTTGGTAGTGCTTAATTATCACCACAGAAACTGAAGCAATAAAGGAGGAACGTGTTACCGCCCCATTCGGATCCTCTTGCCAATGGATTATCTCAATGATCTCATTGTCACAGACAGAAAAATTCATGAGAGAAGCAAAGGAAGCAAGACGATCGATCAATCTACATCTCATGCTTGTTTTATACCCACATCTGTATATCACTGTGACACTGATTTCCTGTTTCATAGATATGACGAGGCATAATCATCCCTGAAGGCATATTCGTCTGAAGCAATTCATAGGTAACAAGAACAGATTTAGAAGTACAACAAGGATAATATGAAACAAATTCCTTATTATCTGTGAAGTCACATACTCCCCTAGAACGGATCCAAGATACAAATTCATCTTTCGTCAGCAGATCTGTCTGAGAGAGCTTGTATGTACGGAAACAGGATTCAGCCACATTTCTAGCAACTTGATTCATCGTAACAACAGAAATATCGAAACAATCAAAGAACTAATTATGAGAGGAACACAAAACAGCGCACCTCATTTAGAATTGTGTACACATTCCCTAAATACTCCACAAATATGTCAAATCCTAATCCTGTTCCATTACTCATTTGCTCGTATAACAGTGTAGCCATTGTTGAATTATTGGGGTAAAAAGCAGACATGAGAGAGAGAAGAGTATTACGATGGATACCAAGTGGGTTCTTAAAGAGGTGTTGAGCGGTATTATAGATACGACGATAAATGTCCAAGACCAATTGGATATCAAGTGATTTGCCTCTTGCCAAAAACTCAATGATGTGGACATAATCCCCTTTACTGAGAACCTCTCGATCAAATGACATGACAAATTGGAAGAATCGTGAAAAGAGAACATCTCCTAGGCCTGCTAGGATTCGTAGTGCCAGTACCATTCCATGAAGCAATACAGGTCTTTCAATTAGACGTGCATCAAAGCTGAGAGGTAACACCATACGGAGATTCTCGCAGAGAAGGTCACGTACAGTTTCTATATGGCACGATGATGGTAGACATTCCATGATCTCAGTCAGGTAGGGTTTGATGCAGCGAATGAGATTCGGATTAAACCGACCAACCCTACAATGAGAAACAAGATAGTATTCCTACTGAACGAAGAGCGTCATTTTGATCAATGCAGTGAAGAGAAGATTAATCTTATTTGGCTCTATTACGTCGTCTTTGCTCAATGTTGTTAGCAGCTCATTCCAGATATCTTCACGAGGTCCATTCAGAATTACAGAGAATGCACTCATAATCACTTCAATCTGCATCGTATCATCATCCTCATGTAGTAACTCAACCAGATTCTGAAAGACTCCTTTGCGTTGTGGTTCCAACATGGAGAAAGGAGGAAGTGGATAGAAGTCTTGAAGCATCTATATCACATCTCTCAATCAGGATTACATCATAGAAGGTATCTGAAGAAATAGTTCCGTCTCCTTCATCAACACACTTCAATGCTTCAATCACATCAGACAACGTAGTATTGCGCATACCCAAAACATCCTGGAGAGCATATACACGCATATTGAAGATAGCATGGCCATTGTATATGAATTCATCCACACGGAAAGACGAAGGGGCCCATTCACTAAATGTTGCCAAGGGAATTATAGGCCGATTCACGTTCCCAGCATGGAGTTGGATACGAAGATGAGATTCGGATTCACAGCAGGAAGTGTATAAGGTAGCCGAAATTGTGCTGATTAATGCCATCTTCTCTTTGCATGCATACTGAAGGAGATGTGGGAACATAAAATCCACAAGAGAAACCACACCTGTACTGAATGTGCGGAACGAATCGATTCCCGCAGGAGTAGAACTAGTCTTAAGAAGGAGTTCCCAGAGACGTGAAAGATTCTCACCTACATGGATATCACAACAGAGGAGCGCAAGAACGACAAGCAACTCATAACGATCGATACGACAGGGACAGTCATGCGAGAGTCGATAAAACAGTTTGATGAGACTACGAGGTATTTCGTGATTATCACTATTGGTCACTGCGAGAAGAGCAGTGATAAATGAACTGTATTCAGAGAAGAATAAATTGTCACAATCTCCACTGAATCGTTCGAAGAGTGTAAATGTGTGTAACAAGGTTCCAGTATTCAGTGATTGAAGTTTGAACTTTTTTGCCCATTTTCTGGTCATGTACTAATTCTTAGAAATTTCAAGGATACATACACGAATGAAGATTCCAAGTGAACTGTCAAGGGAGAAAATATCAACATGATGACTTACGACTGGAGTCATGATTCCTGCCTCCATCACAGACGATGTTGAGTGTAGCGAATCATCTACTGGAGCTGATGGAAGTGGCATGAATCCAGTGAGGATAGCCATATCACTCTTATCAAGAGGATAATCATCATCTTCCGAGTTCTCGAGGTCCATACTCAGATTGGTACGTAGTACTTCCAATAGATCAATTGGTGACTTGCGAACAGGGATTGTAGTAAGGAGTTGATCAGGATGAGGAGTCTCAAGAACTCCTTTCATATCTTCCAACAACTGATCAAGTTTCTCTCCTCGTGCAAGGAAGGAAAGGATAAACACAAGAACGATTGTGATGAGGTCCACATGAACACCATCACTCTCGTTCAGCTCATGAAGAATCTTATCTCGTACTTCACTATTCTCAATATGAGAGGGAACGGCAAATGAGAACAAATTGGTGAGGAGAAATTCTGCAGCATCATTCTGTTTCTTTTTCACTTCTTCACTTGTAAGGAGATTGATTGTCGTACCACCATTCTTATGTGATACTTGGACAACTGTGAGAAGACGTACAAGTCCCTGAAAGAATAGAATAAGGTTCTCCTTATCGATAACAAACGAATTATTCACATCACTCAGCTGATCAATCAACATTCGAACACAATAAGAGACATCACCTGAGTTAATAAACGTCAAGAGAGTGAAGAAGGTTGTCACCTGAAGATAACTAACACATTCTGAATCCTCATTATGATGGAAGAGCAATTTGCAAAGACTGCAAAAGTCATCTATATTCAATACGACCTCTTCCTCACTCTCTTCATCGATATCAAAATACAAATATACACAATGAACAAAATCGTCATCATTCACAGTATCGTCAGCATTGATATACCCTGAGAGGATTTCATCAAGAGATTGTTGGGGAGTACAAATTTCAAGGATAGTTCCATATAATCCCGCCGCACAGTAAAGAAACTCTGTTTTTGATGCTTCATCAATCTCATTAGCATCTGAAGATTCTGAAGTGTTGAAAGAAGCAAGGATCTGAGGCGAAGGATTGTGATAGAAGGCATCATTAAAGATGGAGTTGCCTCGATTCATCAGCCAAAACAGAATCTGTGAAAACGAAACAGAGTCGCGGTTAATGAGATAATCTGTCATTATTTGATGAGCAATACTTCTTCCAAATAACAATATGAACGATTGATTGATGGGACAGAGTTTGCCTACTGCGATCACACAGATCTCTTGCCAATATAAGACTTGGAGCAACAGAATTAGCTGACTGACTGTAAGAAAACCATCATCATTATCATCAAAGAGTGTAAACAAGAAACGTATTCTCTTTGGAAATGGCAATTCAACCACCTTAATAAAGGCTGTATACAGGGTATCTCTGGAAACTGAAGAAGTTTCATTAATGGTAATGTTAAGAAGCTGAGAGACTCGCTTCCATGAAAGTGTCTAAAGGATTATTTGGAAGTCACAAGAGTAACCTGAAAGAAACAACGAGCAAAGACTGCGAATTTGAGCCGATCAACATTCTCCGTAATACCTATATATCTACATATTCAGATTCGCATAAGTGACTACTCTAGATAGGATATGAAGGACTCCAAAGATAGTAGAGTTTCCTTCCTCCGATAATTACTTATTTGATCTACATATAACGATAGTACTTTGGTGATATACTGTGAAAGACAATAATAAATGGAGATACACATCGTGAAGAAAGATCCAGGAGTTGCTGATCCGACTCCAGATCTTCTAATACAACGATATCTGTAGAGTTAGCATGTCGTAATCCCATAATTTCCTTTCCTTTGAATCCAAATACGTTTCGCAGACATTCTTCAAAAGAACCCGGACTGAAAGGGATCGGGAGCTCCACAGATCGGGTTGAGCACCCATATTTTACAATGATAGATTTCTTCATAAGAATTCTGTTTTTGTCATTATTGAAACTCCCTGCAATCCTTCACAAATGAAATGAGAGAAAGTAAATCTATGTGAATTTAGGGACAATATGGATCCAAGAAACAACTTAACGATGATTTCACTGAAACATTATCAGAGCTCTCATACCTTGGACAAGGTAATTTCACTAAAATGATCTTCTAGGCTAAGAAGGATTGGATTCAAAAGAAATAAAGAAATCATGTTCTCTATTTCAATTAAACAGGAATAGAATACTTGATATTCAATCTACCCCATGTTTCCCTTTTTATCCATTCCAACCTCAGAATTGTTTCAATCGAATCAAGTATGTGTCTTTAAATAGTTGTTTTTGCTTAGCCGAGTCTGGCTATTATAATAGAGATAAAAGTGGAGTTGTAACGTGTGTGTAGAATGAGAGCTAAGTGGGCTAAGAAGCGTATGCGACGTCTGAGACGCAAGAGAAGACAGATGAGAGCTCGTGCGAAATAAGCAGAGTCTGAGCTTACACATGGTCTCTTCAACGCTTTCGGTTGAATATTTTGTTTGTTATTTAACATGTATCGTTCAATGGATATTCAGAATACATAGTCGTTAATCACTCTCCATTCTGCAAAATGGTACGAATAGTGTCGTTCCTGTTTGCTCATTCCTAGGCAGCTATATTTGACTTTTCTGAGATTATTGTACTGATCCTTCTCTTCATTTGCACCTGTGCGTACTTACACGAAAAAATGCCTTCCTTATTGGATAGCTACAAGACCGGATTCTCAGGAATCTTCTGGAAGAGTGCTCGGATTGGGGAACGACTATCTCCCTATATCTCTGTAATTTGTGTGGTTATGGCTGTATATGTACTACTATTCCAATTCTAAGAAGTTCAAACGTCTTTGTGCTCAATATGAGA
>JABLTK010010444.1_pt1 | contig 11063 bp, 9 predicted proteins | sample 7160131 | NCBI WGS metagenome assembly JABLTK01 (sample SAMN14651221, study PRJNA627086) | human gut metagenome | isolation source: feces | host: Homo sapiens
AACAAAAAAGCTTCCGCCGATGGCGGAAGCTTTTCCAGTCTGTCTAAAAACTATGCTGCTGAGGAAAGACAAGCTGTCAGCAGGGGAGCTCGAGGGGGCAAAGGCCCCGCTCGAAATCAGATTATAGCCATCAAAAACGTCTGAAAAACTGATTTATCAGTTTTATCAGACTTTTTGACGAGCGCAGCGAGATTTTTCGTGAAAATTTATTTTCACAAAAAATGTGGCGTATTTAGTGTGCAAAAGCCACTGCATTTTGCACACTAAATAAAAAACCGTGGCTTGCCACGGTTTTTTAACGTTTTATTCAATTAATCAAATCTATCAGATGAGGCTTAGCACCTTGCAGGCCTGCTCACGGGTCGCATAGGCTGCCGGATAATAGCTGTAGCTTCCGTCCGAATTCTTTGCACCGCATATTATGCCCGCACGCTGGAGCGCGGCTACGCTCGGCGCGGCAAAGGCGGAGATCTGCGCACTGTCGGCAAATGTCACGGCCGGTATCTCCTCGGAGAGCTTTATTCCGGCGTAAGCGGCATAGCGGCATAGTATCGTTGCCATCTGCTCACGGCTTATATTGTCGTCGGGCAGGAACGTTGTTTCGTTTATGCCCTTGACAATGCCGTTATTTGCGGCCCATTCAATGTACGGCGCGGCATAGCTCTTATCGCTGACGTCGGTAAAGCGGCACTTTGTGTATGCGCTCGTGTCAACGCCGTCAAGACAGGCGATCATTTTGACAAACTGCGCTCGCGTTAGGTTTCCTTCGGGCTCGAAGGTCGTTTCGGTGCAGCCGTTTACGATGCCGAGCTGATACATCTTGAGGATGTAGTCATACGACCAGCGGTCGCGGGCAACGTCGGTAAACGGCAGGGTGGTTTTGTTTATGGGATCGTCCGCTGTGCTTCTGCCCTTGCCGTAGGTGCTCGTTACGCGATTTATGAGCTCCATATACAGATGGCGGGTGTTTGAAACGGTGTTTGACAGTATACCGCCGATTATGCTCAGATGGTCATAGGGCTGGGTGGGCAGAACGTTCCAGATGCCTTTGGCATAGTCCTGCTTGTTGTATCCGTCGCAGACGACGAAGGCCTGAGCTCCGTCGGCTTTTACGCACTTGAGGCTGCTGTTTACGGGATACAGGCCGGACACGACGTTTACCATGCCGTCGTTGGGAAGCCATGTCCTGTCAATATAAACGCCGCCGGCGGTGTACTTATCATAGTACTTGCCCATCATTGCCGCAAAGGGCTTCATGAGTATGAACATATTCGCGTTGGGGATCTCGTTATCGCTCACGGCGCTCGGATGCGTCGCGTCACCGCAGACGGAGAAGTAATAGACATTTTTCTGCATGCCGATACCGTCGTTTATCCTCAGCGCGTTATCGATGGTGAGGTCATATATCGCGTTGTCGTTATGGCTCATGAAATCGCTGCTGTTTAAAACGCGGATGAGATACTGAAGGTCAGTCTCATCGGATTTGCGGTAGACGCCGAAATGCTCAAGCTGGAGATCGTACACGCCCTTGAGCCTGGTAAAGCCAAGGGAGGCTCCCACGTTATATATGAAGTCAGTGACGACCTTGGTGGAGATATCACAGGTCTCGATAAAGGTCGTTCCGTTGTGCGGAGCGGCGACAGCGGTGAGTGAATACACCCAGCTGCCCTTGCCGCCTTCAAACAGCGGGGAGACCTTGGTTCCCGCGGCCTTTGCCGCCGCGACCTCCTCCGCGCTGCCGTTTGCAAGCAGCTCAAGGAACAGGCGCGTCGTTGCGCCGCCGAAGCTGTGTCCGATGAGGTTTATCTTCTTCTGCGCGCCCCAGCCCTCGAACAGGGGCTTATCATAGGTTATGCCATAGCGCTCGTGCCCCTTGGCGGCGGAGTGCGCGGCGCCGTAATCGACCGTCGTGCCGGTGAGCTGAGCGTAAAGCTCGCAGGCTCTGTCCCACGCGCCGGAGAGCGGCCCGACCTGAGCGGCGTAGCTCTCATAGCCCTTAGTCGTCAGGTATTTCATGAGATTGCCGGTCGTCATGCCCCAATACGGCATGATCGGATCGAGCATCGACCTGTCGCCCCAGCCCATGAGGCCGTGAACGAACACGAAGGGATAGTCATCCTCCGGATTTGCCTTCTCTGCCGAAGCCGCAACGGGCATCAGGCTGCAAAGCAGCAGCACCGCGAGCAGCAAACTGAGAAGTCTTTTTGATTTGTTCATTTCTTCCTCCTAATTCATTTATTTTCCGTTTTGTGTATAAACACCTCATGCTCATGTTATCATATTATGAGGTTCAGGTCAATTACTTATTAGCTCTTGCATATTTTGAAGCTATGGTGTAAAATATACCTCACCGAGAAAAATGCGGATGTCGTCTAATGGCAGGGCCCCAGCTTCCCAAGCTGGCGACGCGGGTTCGATTCCCGTCATCCGCTCCATAAAGCTTTGATCCGCAGTCTTCAGACTGCGGATCGACAATTATATGGGGCTGTGTATTGACAAAGCCCATGCTTTTGTATTAAATTAATCATATACTTAATATTTCAATCGACCGCAGTTGACGACGTTGCTCTTGCCAGGGCACGCGCTTATATATAGGACAGCCGTAAACTTTCGGACAAACGAAAGGAGCCATGCTTATGGAACAGAAATTCTATATCTGCAAGCACTGCGGAAGCATTTTCGCAGCAGTAAGAGACAGCGGCGTACCCATCGTCTGCTGCGGTGAACAGATGGAGCAGATCATACCCGGGGTCACCGATGCATCGGTCGAGAAGCATGTCCCGATATACAGCATTGACGGGAATCTTGTTCATGTAACCGTCGGCTCTGCCGAGCACCCCATGCTGCCCGAGCATTACATCGAATGGATATCGATCCACACAAAGGCCGGAAATCAGCGCAAGGAGCTTGCTCCGGGCCAAAAGCCGGCCGCATGCTTCGCTCTGTGCGATGATGATGAGGTTCTATCTGTCTATGCCTACTGCAATCTGCACAGCCTCTGGGAAGGATAAAACAAGGGAAAAAGCAAAGAAAAGCTTCGAGTCTTATAGTCTCGAAGCTTTGTCATATTCAGCTGCGTCCCGGAACGGTGAAGATGCCGGACTCGACAAGCTCCTGAAGTCCCTTATGCGACTCATACATGACGAGAAGTCTGCTCTCGATAACAGCCCACTTTTCCTCGATCTCTGCGTCGGCGGCGGCAAGGCGCTTGCCTGCTACCTCCTCAGCCTCAGCGATTATCTGATCTGCCTGCTTCTGAACGTCTGCAAAGACTGCCTCAGACTCCTCATCTCGCTTTTTCATATTTTCAAGATACGTATCGACAGTGAGCTGGGCGGCTTCAAACAGGCCGCTGACCTTTGCGGCAGCCTCGGCAAGGCTTCCGCTCTCGCTTACCTTTATCTCATATCCGTCAAGCTTTGCCTGAAGCTCCTCGACCTGAGATTTAAGCTTCTCTATCTCCTGCTCCTGATCGTGCATGACCATCATCATTTCATTCTTTGAAAGATTCATTGATTCGTTTCTCATAGGTCTGCTCCTTAGTCTCCAAAATGTAATCTCATAATATCATCCCTCAGGGCATATTTCAACATAAATATAGAAAAGGCGCGGCAAAACCGCGCCTTTTTAAATTAATTATATCAGTTCACAACGCCCTTGCTGAACGCACGGAACAGGAACATGACCACCTCGGAGCGCTTGCAGAAGGCACCGGGCGCAAAATGCGTTGTGTCCACTCCCGTGGTGACGCTGTTCTCGGCCGCCCAGAGCACTGCCTTGTAGTAGAACTGGTTCGCGTCAACGTCGTTGAAGCTCGTGCTCAGATTCTTGGGAGCCGGCTCTCCGGCATAGCGCCAGAGGAAGGTCACGAACTCAGCGCGTGTTACTGTGGCATTCGGGGAGAAGGTGCTGCCGTTGCCGGTGCCCTTGGTTATTCCGTTTTCGACCGCCCACTGAATAGCCTTGTAGTAGGGTGCGTACTGGTTGGTGTTGGGCACATCGCTGAAGGTCTTTCCGCTGCCGGCAGGCTCGGGCCTTCCTGCCGCACGCCACAGGAAGGTAACTACCTGCGCACGGGTGCAGGGAGCCGACGGCGCAAAATGCGTTGTATCCACTCCCGTGGTGACTATGGGATTATTATAGAATGCCCACATGACCGCGCTGTAGAACCAGTCGCTGCCGTTAACGTCATAGAAGGGATTGGAGAATCTGCCCTTGCAGATCTTGCACACGCCGTATTCAATGATGTGACCGGTCTTTTTTGTCTCGCTGTCCTTATAGCTGTCCTTGCAGGCAGAGCAGGTATGCGTCGTGTAGCCGTCCTTTGTGCAGGTCGGAGCGGTGACTATGTTGTCGTATCTGTGCTCACCGAGCTCACCGTATTCGTCGCCGCATTCGTCGCAGACGGCTTTCTTCTGGCAGGTTGCACTGCCTCCGGAGTGCGGAGTCTTGCGGCTGAGCTCATACCACTTTTCATTTACCTCAAAGCCTGAGGCGCTGAGCTCGTCACGGAGATCCTCAAGTGTTTTTCCGCAGCGCTGGCAGCCTAGCCAGTGGTCGGTGTCGTCGTGGCAATGATCGATGTCTTTGATTTTTATCGTGCCGATGATGTGATCGAGATCGAACGTGCCGTCACGGATCATCTGCACGATCTGCGGCAAGCTCATGCCGAGGCTGAGCGCGAACTGCTTGAGGTTATTCATATTGATATTGCCGAAAAGATCAGTGCCGGGGTGCAGGTCGTGGCCGGTGCACTTATCGACGAGGTCGGCCTCGGTCAGAAGGATCGTGCCCTTTTCGTCTCTGTAGATATTATGGCACTTGGGGCACTCGTAGTAATCTATCGTGCCGTCCGCTGTGCAGGTCTTGGGAGTGCCCTTGACGAGCTTGAGATCCTTGCAGCCGCCGGTGCACTGTGCGGAATACTCCGTGCCCTTTTCGATGAAGACTCCGCAGTCTGCGCAGTACTTGTCGCCGGTGTAGCCCTTCGTGGTCTCGGTGGGCTTGACGGCGTTTTTGTATTCAAAGTTTACATGATTTGTCGCGTCGAGCTCGCCGTAGCTTGCGCCGCACTTTTCGCACTTTGCCTGAGCCTTGCAGCTTGCAGTGCCGCCGGAGTGATTGCTCGTGCCGCTGGTCTTGCCGCAGACTCTGCACTTTTCGTAGTGGACATTGGCCACCTCGTCGGCGACCCAGTAGTAATCATGATCGGCCTTTTTGGTCGTGACCTTGGCATGAGTTGTCTTTGCCGTTCCCTTGGAATCGGTATAGTAATTACCGCAGCCGGAGCAGTACCAGTGCTCAATGTTGCCCTCCTCGGTGCAGGTTGCAGCCTTCGAGGGGACTTTCTTGAGGTCGGTGTGCTTGTTCTTATCCTTGGTCATGCCGTCGTCGAGACTGCCCTTGGTGACTCTCTGCGTGCAGCCTGCATCCTTAAAATACTTGCCGCAGTCGGGGCAATACCAGTATTCAATGTGCGGATCGCAGGTGTTATTCTCCGTTGCCGCATGGTGTTCGGGATTTGCATGGGTGCAGTCTTCGGGCTTCACGCTCGGGCTCGGGCTGGGAGTGGTCGTTTCTGCCGGAGCCGGAGTGTCCGTCGGATCAGGGCTCGGGTCGGGCGACGGCGTGACACCGCCGGTCACGGTGAGTTTAACTGTGTTGCTGAACACCAAATCGGTGGGTACAGTAACCTTATAGCCCCATATCGTCTTCTCGCTCTCATAGTATACGGCACAGCGGATACTCATATCCTTCTGCACATTAGGTACGGTAAGCGTCTGGCCTTCTCCCAGCTTTGCTTCTTTTATCTTATCAATAGTGTCTCTAAGGTCTTTAAGGCTGATGTTATTTGTGTTGACCTCATCCGCATCAAACCACAGATATTTGAGGTCCGTGCTGTTGGGATTTGTCGCCGCTATAGAAAACGTTGCCGTTTCTCCGGCGTTTACACTGACATCAGACGGCTGCTCTGTTATAACCGTGTTACCCGCCGCCATTGCGCCGAACGGGGCGATCGAGACGAGCATCAGAGCTACCAGCAGCAGGCTGATAATGCGTTTTTTCATTATGTTCCTCCTTGGTCGTGTTTTCTCCGTCAGGCCGCTTGTGCGGCCGTAATCATAGTAATTATACTATTTTGTCAGTTTGTTGGCAAGTGGCTGTTTTTCGTTATTTTAAACAGTTATGGACAGTCGCATTGGTATAGTTTGCCCTCGTCATATCCCGCGCTCGCCGCTCATATATATGGACTATGTGAGTTTGGGGAGTGGTGCATTTGTATACAAATATTGAAGAGCGCGCCTGCGATCTTGCCGAATACATCATTGAAAACAAGGCAACGGTAAGGGCCGCCGCAAAGCAGTTTAACATTTCCAAAAGCACCGTACACAAGGATCTCACCGAGAGGCTGAAAACGGTTAGCCCGGCACTGTATCATCAGGTGCGTGAGCTGCTTGATATCAACAAGGCCGAGCGGCATATCCGCGGCGGCATGGCCACACGCAGAAAGTATAAGGGTGAAGGTGCATAAAGATTCATGCATGAGCACAGCACCGCGAAAATGCGCAAATGCCGGCGCATGAAGTTTTTTTGCATCATTTCCGCTTGCCCCGCAGGGGCGAGGAAATGGCACATTTCTTATTTTGCCATGCTTTTGCAAAGCAAAAAACTCCCCCGAAAAGGGAAGAGAGGAATCCCGCTCAACGGCGGGATTTTTATTATTTTCCGAGCCTTGCAAAGTATTTGAACGTCATCGGCCATAGAATACCGGCAAACAGGATAACGATGAAATACCGCACGCCGTGAGCCACGCTGTGACCGCCGAAAAGCGCGAGCAGGGGAGCCTTCAAAACGGCCTTGAGCGCCAGCAGAATACCGAGGCCGGCAACGACCTTGATTATCTGCGCCCACCACACGGCCTGCGTGGGGAAGCGGACATATTTCGTATCGACATGGAAGGTCAGCAAAAGGCCGGCCGAACAGAACAGGATCATGTACGCGTTCTTCAGACCCGACGCGTAGTTGTCCGTATCAATGTCAGCCGGAAAATCGTACAGCTCGACGAAAACCACGAAGGCCGCGGCCATTACAATGAAAATGCCGAATATTATGTAAACCTTTTTGGGGCTTCTGTCCATATCACGGAAAAACGGATATATAACAAAAACGAGAACCGTTCCGACGATGAGCGACACGCCGACATCCAGCGGAGTGTGCACTCCGACATACATCCGCGAAAACGCCGTCAGCGCGATGAGCAGCACCAGCACGATCCTCAGCGCGGTGCTTTTAAAGTATCTTGCCGGCGCACCGAATACGGCAAAGGCGTTCTGTGTGTGGCCGCTGGGGAAGGAGTAGCCGGTTGCCTCGGCGCGTGCGCTTTCGACGATGGTGAAGCCCGGATCCTTCACCCACGGGCGCGGGATGCGAAACCAGAGCTTTAGAAACTGGTTTATTATCGTTCCGGCAAAGCCGACCGTCATCATGTAGTAGCCGCAGCTTTTGCTCAGACACCAGAATACGATTATTGCCGCCGCGATAAACACTGCCTCGCCGCCTAGGTTCGTGACAAGTCCCATCACCGTGTCGAGAAGCGGCGTGCGTATATTTTCAAGTGTGTATAAAAGCTCCATGTGTCACCTCAGATTATAATAAAATGACTGCTGCCCGATATTGGCGGCAGTCATTTTGAATATCAGGCCTCCGCGATTATGCGGCGGATGACCTTTGTAAAGCGCGCCTCGTTGTAGATAACGGGAACGGGGTAGACGGGGTTTGCCTCCTCCATTGCCCACAGGCACATCTGATGAATGTCCGATTCCTTTATGAAATCAAAGCCGGAGGGGATGTTCATGCGCTTATTCATTGCGCGGATCTCTGCGATGAAGGCCTTGGCCTTTTCTTCATCGCTGCCGGTGGTTTTAACGCCGGTGAGCTCGGCAAGATGCGCAAGCTTTGCATAAACGGCCTCGCCGTAGTCCTCAAGAACGATCGGGAGAATGACGGCGTTTGCCAGTCCGTGCGGCGTGTTGTACAGTCCGCCGAGCGTATGCGCTATTGCGTGAACATTGCCGACGCCGGCGCGGGTGAAGGCAAAGCCGGCCTTGAAGGAAGCAGTGAGCATTTTCTGGCGCGCCTGCATGTCATTGCCGTCGTTGTACGCACGCTCAAGATATTTGAATATCAGCACCGTTGCCTCCTCGGCAAGGCGGATGGACTCCTTGGTATTATACGTCCAGCAGACATAGGCCTCGACCGCGTGGGTCAGTGCGTCCATGCCGGTCGTGGAGGTGGTCTTCTGCGGAAGCTCACGCGTGAGCTCAGGGTCGAGTATCGCGTACTTCGGAACAATGCACAGATCCATGATAGCGTACTTATGATGCGTCTCCGGATCGGTGATGACGGCGGCTATCGTTGTTTCCGAGCCGGTGCCCGCTGTCGTCGGTACTGCGACAAAGGGCGGTATCTTGTGGTGAACACGAAGAAGTCCGGCCATTTTGTTCACAGGGGTGTTCGGATGCACAACTCTTGCGGCTGCACCCTTGGCGGCATCCATAGGAGAGCCGCCGCCTATTGCGAGGAATCCGCCGCAGCCGGTCTCAAGGTATTTTTTCTGAATCTCGTCTACCACGGTGACGGTCGGGTTGGCCGAGACCTCGGAATAATGCTCATATGCTATACCTGCCTTGTCCAGCGCTGCCTTTGCAATAGGTGCAATGGTCCTGCCGACTGTGCGGCCGGTGACGATCATGACCTTTTTTACGCCTTCCTTTTTGAAAAGCTCTGGGGCCTTGCTCAGCGCACCCTCACCCTCAACGGTGATTGGCTTGCGCCATGGCAGCAGACGTGCGCCCACATTGAAAACGGCCTGGAACGAGCGGTAATATGCTTTTTTTAAAGCATCCATATGTAATTCCTCCCAACATTAGATACTTCATTTTAATATATATACCGTGTTTAGTCAAGGACAAAACAATCTTGACAAATATCGAATATCGATATATAATACAGCAAACATCGATAATCGATATATGGAGGTGAGCCGATGGCGAGGAAGAAGCTTTCAACATTAACAGAGCCGATGTTTTACCTGCTCATGTCGCTGCGCAGCGGCAGAAAATGCGGCATCGACATCAGCGATTACATCGCTCGCCGCAGCACCGGGCGCGTGAAGCTCGGCCCCGGTACGCTGTACGCGCTGCTTTCGGAGTTCGAGCAGGAGGGGCTAATAAGGTATGTCGGCGTCGAGGGCAAGCGCAAGCTGTATGAGCTGACGCCGGCAGGGGAGAAGGCATATAATGATGAGCTTGCGCGGCTCAGACAGTGCCTTGACGATGCAAAGGAGGCGGAAAAGGATGAGTAAAACTGTACGATGCATCATACCCTTTGGCTCGGGGGATATCCCGGCCGTGCAGCATTGGCTTGAGGATATGGCGGAAAAGGGGCTGTTTTTCAAGGAGTGCGGCCTGCTGTTTGCGAAGTTCACAAGGGGCGAACCTAAGAAAATGCGATATCGCCTCGACTTCTGCGACGTCGTGGCCTGTGACATTCCCGATGAGAAAAAGGAGCTCTACGAGCAAAGCGGCTGGCATGTCGTCGGCGATTATAACAGCGACCTTGTTGTCGTCTGCACCGACGAGCCCGACGCGCCGGAGATATACACGGATCCCGAGCTTTTGGTAAAGCCGCTGAAGAAGCTTGCCGGAAAGCAGCTTGCGTGCTGGATCGTTTTTTGGCTGCTGTCCGGCTGGGTGGATTTCGGCACTCTTACCACGGAGGTTATCCTCGGCGACAGCAGCTTTGTCCGCTATCTTTTGGATTTTAACACCCTGTATTTTATCGGCCTGTGCCTGTTGTCGCTCCTGCTGCTTTTCGAGGCAATATATCATTTTATAGGCTGGCTGAGGGTGCGAAAGCTCGTAAAGAAGCTCAAAAACGGCGAAGAGCTGCCGCGGGGCGAGCGCCGCAGCTTCCGCGCTGCCGTTGGAAAGATACTCTGTCCGCTTGCGGTTCCGGCGGTTATCCTTTGGGGAGTGCATTTGTTCTTTATCGGATATCCGATAGGCCTTAACATGGGCGAGCCGATCAAAGATTTAGGTTCAATGCCTTTTCCCACGCCTGCAGAGCTCGGCATTGAGTGCGGCGGCAGCTGCAATAACTACGGAAAAGAGCACAGGGATGTTCTTGCCTCCGAGGTGGCCGAATACACGCACAGCAATGATTATTACGGTAAAGACGCGTTCAGATACGAGGTGCGGTATTACGATATGCGTACTCAGTCGATGGCGAAGACGCTGTATGCAGACTTTGTCGCAAGCGCGTCAAGCTTTGATCCCGAGCAATATGCGCTGTTTGCCGATGAAATACACAAATCAAATAATGCCGGCTGCTGGGACGGCGAGTATATGCCGCAGATAACCGCAAGGCGCTTTGAGCTTGACGGCGCGGAGCTTACGCTTGTGCGCGACAGATTTGCCGACAGCGATTACTGCATCGAGCAGATACTATGCATACGCTTTGAGAATCAGGTGGAGTATGTGCTGTATCAGGGTGACGGCAGCATAGAGGACTATGCGCAGGACTTTGTTGACTGTCTGAAATGAGAGCACACCTTTGCGGTATATCTCCCTCCTCAAAGGTGCAAAATAGACAAAGGCGGGAGCTCAAACTATGGGCTCCCGTCTTGATTTCGGTATTATTCACGATTGACTTTTATTGAGATTGCTTTAAAATACTAATATAAAAACACATTAAAAGAAGGTTTTAGCTTGAAGAATATAACCAGAGTCGCGCTCATAACCTCCGGCGGCGACTGTCAGGGCCTTAACGCCGCCATGCGCGGCATCGGAAAGGCGCTGCACAACAAGATCGATAATCTCGAAATTTTCGGCATGTACGACGGCTACCGCGGACTCATAGACGGAGACTATAAGTTCATGGAGCCTAAGGACTTTGCCGGCATCCTCACTCAGGGCGGCACGATCCTCGGCACCTCTCGACAGCGCTATATCCCGGGAAAGGATATCGTCGATGAGAACGGCAACAGTCTCATTCCTGCTATG
>JABLTK010105973.1_pt1 | contig 11054 bp, 10 predicted proteins | sample 7160131 | NCBI WGS metagenome assembly JABLTK01 (sample SAMN14651221, study PRJNA627086) | human gut metagenome | isolation source: feces | host: Homo sapiens
CCGGAGACCTTGCGGCCTTCCACCAGGATGTCGTTCCGGCCAGACGCCTCCGCATCCAGCCCCAACCCCCGGAGCGCCTCCACCACCGGTCGGGTGAACTGCTGATAAGTCATGTCCGCAGCGTTCTCCACATCGGTGATGAAGGAGTAATTCAGGTTCCCCATATCGTGGTACACCGCACCACCGCCGGTGGTGCGCCGGACCACGTGGATGTGATGTTTCTCCACAAAATCGGGGTCGATCTCTGCGGCGGTGTTCTGGTTCTGTCCCACCACAATGGTGTTGTCGTTCTGCCAGAGCAGCAGGTAGGGACGATCCTGCCGGTTTCTCAGCACGGTCTCCTCAAAGGCCAGGTTGTAGGCCGGATCCGTGCTGTGGGTCTCCAGATATAGGGTCGGCTTGCTTGCAGACATTGCGGGTTCCTCCTTTTGTGAACGCTGTTCCAGCGGTGACACTCACGCTACGATGATCTCCTGAAAGGCGCGGTCCATCAGCCACACCTCAGACACCTGTACCTTGCTCAGCGCCGCCTCTGTGGCCGGGCGATAACCATAAAGATCATCCTCCGGCAAGGGCAGATGGTGGACGAGCAGACGCCTGGGCCGGATGACATCCTCCACGAAGGCCCTCCCCTTGGGGAGTGTGACCCAAGGGAAGGGCAGCACCGCCAGGTCGACGGCAGTGCCCGCCACAAAATCCGCCAGCTCCGGCGCACCGATGGCGCAGTCGCCAGCCAGGAGGACACGGAAGCCTTCCCGTTCCAACAGTGCGCCATAGTGAGGCACCGCAGCATACCGCTTCCCCTCGTGGGGCAGGCGGCGGAACTGAATGGAGAGATCCTCCCCCAGCCGCAGGTGGAATTGTTCCCCCTGCAGCAAGATCTGAACCGCCTCCTGTCGTTCCGGCAGAGCCAGGAACGCACCAGGCCAGCGCTGCTGTACCAATCGGGTTTGGGTTTTGGAGTAATGATCTGGGTGGCAATGGGTAAAGAACAGCAGCTCTGGGTCCTGAAAGGCCGGGTGGGAGAGCAGGTGTTGGAAGCGTTCCGGCGTCAAGGTGGAAAGTCCCGGCACTTGCCTGTTATGCAGCGCATCGCACCAAATCCGGTGTTCCCCCCAGTGCAGGGAGATGCCGGCGTTGACGCTGGGGGTGACGGAAAGCGCCATGGTTTTTCCCCCTTTCGTGGATTTTCCTCCTGAAACGAGGGGCGGGCAACGTTTTATTTGACTTCTACGTCCATGGCGTCCTCGTAATACTTCACCAAGGCGCACTGGTCTTCATCGATCATACCGTGGTCATACATCCAGTCCATCTGCTCCTTGACCATCTTGGTCATGGGGATCTCCACGCCCAGATGCTCGGCCAGTTCCATGGCGTTGTTCACGTCCTTCAGGTGGACGGCGATACGAGCGCTGGCGCTGAAGTCCCGGCTGAGGATCTTGGGCACCTTCAGATCCATGACGGCGCTCTGTGCAAAGCCGCCGCGGATGGCGTCAAAGAGGGTCTTGGGGTCCAACCCGGCTTTAGTGGCAAAGGCATACGCCTCGTCCATGGCCAGCAGGTGGATGCCCACCATCATGTTGTTGGCGATCTTCGCAGTGGAACCACAGCCGGAGGAGCCCATATAGGTAGCGCTCTTGCCCATCATCAGCAGATAGGGCTTGACCTCTTCAAAGACCTCCTGTTCGCCGCCGGACATGATGACCAGGCTGCCGCCGTTGGCGCCAGTCTCGCCGCCGCTGACGGGGGAATCCAGCAGGTGGAACCCCTTTTCCAGGGCGGTAGTATGGAGCTCCTGAATGACATAGGGGGAAGTGGAGCCCATGTCCACGATGATGGTGCCGGGACGGGCGGTATTCATGATGTCGGTGATGGTGGCCTTCACGATGGCGTTGGTGGGAAGGCACATAAAGATGATGTCGCAGGTGCGGTACAGCTCTTCAGCGTTGCTGACTGCCTTGCCGCCCCGCTGTTCAAAGCGTTCCCGCAGGGCGGGGACGGGGTCAAAGCCGTAGACAGTGGTACCGCTCTTGTCGATGAGGTTGGAGGTCATGCCGTAGCCCATGATACCCAAGCCCAGATAACCGATGGTCTTCATATGAATCATTTCCTTCCTATCAGCTTATTTTTTCTTTTTGCGCGGCGGAATGTGGATGGCACGCCCCATGGCGTCCAACGCACATTCCCGGATGGATTCTGTCACCGTGGGATGGGAATGGATGGTGGCGATGATCTCGTCCAGGGTCATCTCCCCGGCGATGGCCAGCGCACCTTCTGCGATCAGGTCGGTGGCACGGGGGCCGATGATGTGCATCCCCAGAATCTCGCCATACTCCTTCCCGGCCAGCACCTTCACCAGCCCTTCCCCACCGTTGAGGATGAGGGATTTGCCGTTGGCGCTGAGGGGGAACTTGCCCACAATGTAGTCGATACCGGCGGCCTTGGCCTGTTCCTCTGTGAGACCCACAGAGGCCGCTTCCGGCTCGATGTAGACGCAGGTGGGGTTGGTGCGCTCGTCATAGACAGCGGGGAGGCCCATGATGTTCTCTGCGGCCACCTCGCCCATAGCGGACGCGGTGTGCGCCAGCTGCGCGTGACCGAACACGCAGTCGCCGATGGCATAGACGCCGGGGACGCTGGTCTCCATCTTGTCGTTGACGATGATGCGGCCGCGGTCGTTGTCCAGCTTGCCTGCCGCCAAATCCAATGCGTCGGTGTTGGCACGGCGGCCGATGGCCACCAGCACCTTTTCCGCCTCAAAGCTGACGGTCTCGCCAGCCTTGTTCTTGCAGACGACCTTTGCGCCGCTGGGAGCGGATTCGATGCTCTGCACCGGGCATTCCAGGTGGAATTCCATGCCCATCTTCTGCATATGAGCCACGCCAATCTTAGTCAGGTCGCCGTCCAGCATAGGCAGCACGTGATCCAGCGCTTCCACCACCGTGATCTTGGTGCCGAAGGCGGCGTACGCACACGCCAGCTCCAGCCCGATGACCCCAGCGCCGATGACGACCATGCTCTTGGGGAGCTGTTCCAGGCTCAGCGCACCGGTGGAATCGATGCAGTTGGGATTTTCCTTCAGGCCGGGGATAGGCGGCTTGGTGTTGACGGAGCCGGTGGCCAGGATGATGGCGTCAGCGGTCATCTCTTCACTGGTGCCGTCTGCCTTCTTGACAGACAGCTTGCCCGGCGCCACAAACTTGGCTTCGCCGTCGATCTTTGCAATCTTGTTCGCCTTGAACAGCCCTGCGATGCCGCCGGTGAGCTGCTTGGAGATAGCGTTCTTGTGGGCGATGACCTGGGGGAAGTTGACGCGCACATTGTCCGCCTCCACGCCGATCTCCTTGCCCTGCTTTTTCAGGTCTTCCATCAGCTCCGCACTGTGCAGGAGGCACTTGGTGGGGATGCAGCCCACATTCAGGCAGGTGCCGCCCAGATGCTGCCGCTCGATGACGGTGACCTTCGCGCCCAGCTGCGCCAGACGGATGGCAGCCACATAGCCGCCGGGGCCGCCGCCCACCACCAGCACGCGCTTCTCGCCGGTAGGCATGGCGGACGCAGCGGCCGAAGTGGAGGGAGCGGGAGCAACAGACGCACTGCCCACCTGTTCGCCTGCCTGGCCGATGTAGCCCAGCAGACCCTTCACAGGAACATCCTCGTCTTCCTGCGCGACGATCTTCAAGAGGATGCCGTCATGCTCGCTCACCACTTCATTGGTGAGCTTGTCGGTGGTGATCTCCAGGAGCGCGTCGCCAGCCTTCACGGCGTCGCCCTCCTTTTTCAGCCACTTGGAGACGGTGCCCTCTTCCATGGTCAGCCCCAGCTGGGGCATGGTAATTTCAAAAGCCATAATTCGCTCCCCTCAGAGAAGAATGTTCATGGGGCTTTGCAGCAGGTCCCGCAGATCCATGATGAACTTCGCCGCGACCGCACCGTCGATAAGCCGGTGGTCAAAGGTGAAGGACAGGCGCATGATCTGATGCTTGCTGATGCTGCCCTCGTCGTCCATCACCAGCTCGTCCTGAATGGCGCACACGCCCAGGATACCGGCGTCCGGCTGGTTGACGATGGGAGTGAAGGTCTCGATGCCGAACATCCCCAAGTTGCTGACGGAGAAGGTGGAACCCTTGTACTCGTCAGTAGTGAGCTGGTTGCCCTTGGCGCGGGTGGCCAGATCCTTGGCCTTGGCGGCAAGTTCTTCCAGCCCCATCTTGTCTGCATCCCGGATGACGGGGACGATCAGTCCAGCGTCCAGCGCCACTGCCATACCCAGGTTCACGTGGGCACGCTGGATGATCTGGCCGTTGTCGTAGCTGACCAGAATCTCCGGATGCTGACGGAGCACCTTGGCGGTAGCCTTGAGGATGAGATCGTTGACAGAGAACTTCTTGCCTGCCGTCTCTGCCAGGGACTTGCGGAACTGCATCAGTGCCGTCACGTCCACCTTGGTGTTCTGGGTGACAGGAGGAATTTCAGTGTGGGACTGGAGCATCCGCTCGGCGACGACCTTGCGCATACCGCTGAGCTTGACGACGGTATCGCCATCCATCAGCTCCAGACCGCCCTTCTTGGGAGCAGGTGCAGCAGGTGCAGCTGCGGGCGCAGCAGGTGCTGCCTTCTGTGCCTCAGCAGCAGCAAGGATGTCCTTGGCCACGATACGGCCGGAGGGGCCGGAGCCGGTGAGGTGGGAGTAGTCAACGCCCATACCGGCGGCCAGCTTGCGGGCATAGGGGGAGATGCGGATGCGCACGCCGGAGGGAGCGGCAGCCGGTGCAGCCGCAGGCGTGGCGGGTGCAGCAGATGCCTGTGCAGGTGCTGCAGCGGGAGCGGGTGCGGCAGTATCGCCCACCTGTTCGCCTGCCTGGCCGATATAGCCCAGCAGACCCTTGACGGGGATATCCTCCCCTTCCTGTGCCACGATCTTCAGGAGCACGCCGTCGTGTTCGCTGGTGACCTCATTGGTGAGCTTGTCGGTGGTGATCTCCAGAACCGCCTCACCGGCCTTGACCGGGTCGCCCTCCTGCTTGAGCCACTGGGTGACGGTGCCCTCTTCCATGGTCAACCCCAGCTGGGGCATGAGAATTTCAAAAGCCATATGCTCCCCTCCTTACTTGTTGAGCACGCGCTTGACCGCGGCGACGATATCAGCCGGATGGGGGAAGTTCTGATCCTCCAGCACCGGGCTGAAGGGAGAGACGATGTTCAGACCGCACACTCGTTCCACCGGTGCATCCAGCTCGTCCAGCAGCCCTTCGGCGATCTGCGCGGAGATCTCACCGGCATAGCTGCCACGCTTGACCTCTTCGGAGACGATGATGGCACGATGGGTCTTGGAGACAGATGCCGTGATGGCTTCCCAGTCCAGGGGGACCAGAGTTCTCAGATCCAGCACCTCCACGTCAATGCCTTCCTGTGCCAAGGTTTCCGCCGCTTCCAGGGAGAAATTGACCTCACGGGACCAGGTGATGATGGTCAGATCCTTGCCTTCCCGCTTGACCGCAGCCTTGCCCAGGGGAATGGTGTACTCGCCCTCGGGGATTTCTTCCTTGTGGGCGTACAGCAGCTTGTGTTCCAGGAACACAACGGGGTCTTCGTCCCGGATGGCAGTCTTCAGCAGGCCCTTGGCGTCCTCAGCGGAGCAGGGTGCGACCACCTTCAGACCGGGGAAGTGGCAGAAGAAGTTTTCCAGGGACTGAGAGTGCTGACCGGCATTGCGGCGGCCGGAGCCCATGGGCGCACGGAGCACCATGGGAACGCTGCACTGTCCGCCGGTCATGTAACGCATCTTTGCCGCCTGGTTGAACAGGGGGTCGGCACATTCGGTGGCGAAATCGTCATACATCAGCTCCACCACAGGGTGCATCCCACGCATGGCAGCACCCACGGCCATTCCCACAAAGCCCTCTTCAGAAATAGGGGTGTCGATGACGCGGTTGGGGCCGAACTCTTCCAAAAAGCCCTTGGTAATGGCGAACACATTGCCCATCACAGCCATATCCTCGCCCATGATGAACATCTTGTCATCTCGGAGCATTTCCTCGTGCAGGGCTTCGCCGATGGCCTTGCTGACGGTGATTTTCTTGCTCATCTTGCCACACACCTTTCGTTATCAGTCACATACATATCATCCAGCACGCTGGCAGGGTCGGGATAGGGGGACTCGTCGGCAAACTTGACCGCCTCGTCCATCTCCGCCTCTGCTTCCGCCTTTATGGCGTCCAGCTCTTCCTGGGTGACGCCAGCATCCAGCAGACGCTGCCCCAGCTTCATGATGCCGTCCTTCTTCATGGCTTCTTCCATGTACTCCTTGGGACGATACACCGCAGGGTCGCCGCAGTAATGCCCCTGATAGCGGTAGACCTTTGCCTCTACCAGATAGGGGCCCTGGCCGGAGCGAGCGTGCTCCATGGCTTCCTTCATGGCCTCGTAGACGGCAGTTGCGTCCGTCCCGTCCACCACGGAATAAGCCACACCGTAAGCCGCGGCACGGGAGGCCAGGTCGGGGGTGTTGGTGACCCGGTGGATCTCGGTGGAGACACCGTAGCAGTTGTTCTCAATGAACCAGACCATGGGCAGATGCCAAGCGGCCGCCATGTTCAGTGCCTCGTGGAAGGAGCCTTCGTTGGTGGCGCCGTCGCCGAAGCAGCCCACGGTGACGGAATCGTCCCCCATGATCTTGGAGGCCAGGGCGCTGCCAGCGGAGATGGGCTGACCGGCACCGACGATGCCGTTGGCGCCCAGGTGGTTCATCTTCTGCATATCTGCAATGTGCATGGAACCGCCCTTGCCCTTGCAGTAGCCGGTGACCTTGCCGAACAGCTCTGCCATAGCCAGCTTGGGGTCCGCACCGCGGGCGATGGCGTGACCATGGCCCCGGTGGGTGGAGGTGAAGTAATCTTTGGGTTCGATGGCCGCGAAAGCGCCCGCTTCGGCTGCCTCTTGGCCGATACTCAGGTGAATGTTGCCTGCCAGCATTCCTTTGGTAAAACAGTCGGCTGCGTGCTCTTCAAAGGCACGGATGCGGACCATATTCCGGTACAGAGACAGCAGGAATTCCTTGTCATAGGTTGCCATAATTCACAACACGACCTTTCTTCAATGGTTCTCAGTGGGTCAGGGAATAGTAGAGGAAGACGGGGATCAGGGACAGCAGGGGTAGGATGACCGTCTCCATTGCCACGTGCAGGTAGCCCTTCTTGTAGGAGACACCGGACAGGGCGAAGAGCATGACCACAGTGCCGTTCCAGGGCAGGGTGTCCAGGCCGCCGCAGGCGATGGAGGCCACGCGGTGGATGATCTCCGGGGTGTAGCCCCAAGACACGAAGGTGTCGCCGAACAGCTCCAGGGCGATGGTCAGACCGCCGGAAGCGGAACCGGTGATGCCGGCGATGATGGTGGTGATGGCCGCCACCTTGAGCAGACCGGGCAGGGGCAGGTTGATGATGTTGTTCTGGATGAGGGCGAAGACCTCGGTGGAGGAGACCACTTTGCCCACGCCTACCACAGCTGCGATGATGATACAGGGGAAGATGCCGTTGTTGAAGCCCTCGGTGAGGATGTCACTGATGCCGTGGATGCCGTTCAGGGACTTCCAGAACATCAGGACGGAGAGGACGCAGCCTGCGCCCAGGCCGTAGAGCAGCTCCACGTCAAAGCCGTTGATGAGGACGAAGGTCACCACCATGGGGATGAGGGAGATGAGGAAGCTGGGGGCGCGGCCTTCCAGTTCCTTCTCGTCCAGGATGCCGCCCTGCACTTCATAGTTTTCAATGGCTGCGGCAGGGTCGCTATGATAGCGCTTGCACTGCCAGTACAGGTAGCCGACGCCGACGATAACCATGAAGAGGGTTGCCAGGGTGCCTTCTACGGGAGCTGCGGTGAGGGAGGTGCCCAGGATCTGAGAGGGGATGATGTTCTGCATCTGCAGGCTGCCGGGCATCTGACCCATGGCAAAGGTGGCGATGGCCAGACCGGTGATGCCAGGGAACAGGAACCAGGGGATGCCTGCCTTGGGGAACAGGATCTTAGCGAAGGGCAGCAGCACGAAGATCATGACCGTGACCTGAATGCCGCCGTAGACCAGCAGGCCGCCCACCAGGACGTAGATCAGCAGGGTCCACTGGGTGCCCGCCTTGTTGATGAGGGTGCTGCTGATACGCCAGGTGGCGCCGCTCTTATCGTACAGGGCGCCCAGCAGTGCGCCCATGGCGAAGATCACCAGCCAGCTGCCGACGAAGTTTTTCATGCCAACGAGGAACGGTCCCTCTGCGCCAACCAGAGATGCCGCCACATCCAGGCCGCCGAACAGCGCCACAATGGCTGCCGCCAGAACGGCTGCCAGGAACATACTGATCTTCTTGTATGCCGCAAAAATCAGCACACCGAATGCTAAGAGAATGCCGATTACACTGAGTATGATTGTCATCTTTCTTTACATCCTTTCTCCTATTTTGTCCTCCGAAGTAGTTCGGAAGAAAAATTTATTGTTCTCTCGTTTTTCCATGTAAGCTCGGTCGACCGCTTTCAGCCGTATTGTAATATGGGGCTTTTGAATTGTAAAATACCAAAAAATAATGCAAGAATCATAAAAAACTATCCTCACATCGTTATCTTTTTGTCAAACTTGGCGGCAGATTGGGCATTCCCCCCAGTTTTGTTAGAAAGAACAGTCTTGTTTTCTGACGGGAAAGCGGTTATGATAAACTATATTTCTTTGCAGACTGGAGGGGACCATATGTTCAATTTCAAACATCTTTTGTACTTCAACGCTGTCTATCAATACAAAAACTTCACACAGGCAGGAGATTCCCTTTTTGTCTCTCAGCCAACCATTTCCGCCGCCATCAACACCCTGGAATCCGACCTGGGCGTCAAGCTCATCGAGCGCAGTCCCAAGAACGTGCTCTTCACCTATGAAGGGGAGCAGTTCATCCTCTGGGTGCGCAAGATCTTGAGCCTCTGCCAGGAGGCGGAGACCGCCATGCGGGATCTCTCGTACTCGGCAGATCAGCATCTGCGCCTGGGGATGTCCTACTCCTTCATGGCCACCACCGCACCTCCGGTCTTCTCTGACTTCCTGATGGAGCACCCAAAAGCCAAGATCCAGCTAGAGGAAGGCTCCATGTGGAAGCACCTGGAGCTGATTCAAAACGAACAGCTGGACCTGGCCTACAACGCCTTCCCGGACGACTTTGCCTCCTACGGCATCGAGGCCATCCCCACCAGCAAAGCGGAGATCCGCGTCGTCCTGAACCCGGAACACCCCCTGGCCAAGCTGGACCGCATCCCGTTTGCGCTGCTGTCCAAGGAAAAGCTGGTCATGATGGATTCCCAGTCCAAGGTCAAGCAGCTCATGGACGAGGCCTTTGAACGCCGCAGCCTCCCCATGGACGTGGTGCTCAACTACACCCAGATTCTCTGTATGTCCAGCCTGGTCCGCTCCTGCAACTACGTAGGCATCATCAGCGAAGCCGCCGGATGCAGCATCGCCGGCTGTGAGGGCTTAGTGATGCGCAGCTTGGAGGAACCTCTCATCTTTGACCTGGGCTTCTTCTTCAAAAAGGGCCGCTACCTGCCCAAGCTGGGCTGGGAGCTCATCCGCTTCCTCCAGGCCAAAGAGCAGCCCCGCCTGGCCGCCTGGGAGGAAGCGCAGACGCAGCTTGCTGCGACTGCTGCGGACAAATAATCGCCTGTTGGGACATATTAAAACCATAAGTTTTTAAAACATACGACAGAATAGAAAAGCCCCCATCCAAGGAGCGCGGAACAGAAGCCGACGACCTGGATGGGCGCTTTTATAATCTAACTTATTTGAGCACTCTGTGTGTACCCTCCGCTGTGTACCTTCTTTTTTCTCTTCCCCTCCCCTCAAAGCCGTTGACTTTGCAGCGCCATTCCAGTACAATGAAGGCGACAATCGAATGTTTGAGTTGGCTCATCGATACCGTGTAGCCGTTTTGCTGCAACGGCCCTCTCAGGAGGGTCAGGCGGCGGCTAGAAATGAATGGGGTGCAAAGCCCCGCGCGACCGGCACTGTGAGCGCAAGGACACACCGAAGCAGGTGACGCACCGTCACCGGCAGGGACCAAAGTCCACCATTGCGGAACTTGTTCCGTGAGAAGGGAGGATGTGTACGCGAGGAGGGATTTTTCTTCCCCCTCAGAGCGCAAGTCAGGAGACTTACACGGGGCAGAGCCATGGCAACGGGCGGCATCTCCGTGAGCAAACAATGGCATATCATTCCTGATTTTCTCTGAGCAGAAGATCGGTCTATTTGTGCTGGACTCCGAGCAGCCGTCTCTCCCCAAAATCGCAGGGAGGGACGGTATTTTTGTCATGCCGTCCTCCAATCCCCTAGGCATACACCTGGTTTCCCCAGTTGTAGATTTCAAAAAAGAAGGAGGAACAACCCATGACAAAACGGATCGGTTCCCTTCTGTTGGCGCTTATCATGACGATTTCGCTGGCTGTGCCAGCTATGGCAGTCACAGAGACAGAGCAGACAGAAGAACCTACCGCCAGCACTGTGGAGCCAACCGCTCCCACCGACGCTGACACCCCAGCGGATACTTCCGCCCCCGCACCGGAGGAGACTCCGGACGCTTCCACCTCCACGCCGGAGAAGACTCCGGCTCCTTCGGAAACAGAGAAAGACACGGACTCCAAAGAAAAAAAGACTGCGGCAAAGAAGGCAGTTGTTTCCATACAGTCCGTACAGTCTGATTTGGACGCTTATTTCGCAGACTTGCCTCTGACAGCAAAGGAACAGGACGGTGCATCCAACCTGCAGTGGTCTGTCAAAAACGGCATTGTGACTTCCCCCAGTGGATTCAAAAGTGCCCCCCGCTCCCTAACCTTGACCGCCACCGCAGACACCCATCTGACCTTCCAGTACAAGGTATCCACCGAGGCCAATTACGACAAATTCACCCTCACCCACAACTCCACCACCGTGGTAAACGGCGTCAGCGGCCTTGTGGACTGGACGCCGGTGGAATTGGATGTGGCGACCGGCTGGGAAGCTGGGTAGGTAAAGGCGGTCATCGTTCGGGTCG
>JABLTK010090096.1_pt1 | contig 11053 bp, 7 predicted proteins | sample 7160131 | NCBI WGS metagenome assembly JABLTK01 (sample SAMN14651221, study PRJNA627086) | human gut metagenome | isolation source: feces | host: Homo sapiens
ATAGATAACAGAGGAAGCGCGAGACGGGAATCGAACCCGCGACCCCCTCCTTGGCAAGGAGGTGCTCCACCGCTGAGCCACTCGCGCATATGAAATACAGGAAGATTCCTGCATTACAAGAAGGTATGAAATTAATTGTTATGAAATTCTCATGTATTAAGAATTTCAAGCGGGTGATGGGAATCGAACCCACGTATCCAGCTTGGAAGGCTGGTGTTCTACCATTGAACTACACCCGCACATTTAAAGTGCCCAGAACCGGAATCGAACCAGTGACACGAGGATTTTCAGTCCTCTGCTCTACCAACTGAGCTATCTGGGCAAATCAAATCTTTGCGTCACAACAATGGGTATTTTACATAAAGACTGGCAAAATGTCAATACCTTTTAAGAATTTTTTTCAATTAGGAAGTAAAAAGTTTAATTTGGACATAAACTCTTTACTTCCTAATGATCGGTATTGCTCATTATGCAATTCTGCTGTTAGGTCTCTGTCTCAAAACGATTCTGGCTGCTCCGGTTCTCACCATATAAGAGATATTGTCGGAAACCTTCTAATCGTTCCGTTGATTTTGCTATACGTAATCTCAAATTCTTGATATAAATACAACTAAAAAATAGATTTTAAAGCTCTGTCTAATAACTCCTTTTCATACGTATCTAATACCTTCTTAATATCAATCAAGTTTTCCTTTATGTATTTTTTACTCAAATCCGCATTCATATTAACTAATTTTGCATTACTATCTTCTATTCTTTTTATTGCATCAACCGGAAATCCAAATTCAACCAGTTGCTCTCCGAAATAGCTTTTTACTCCAGTTTCAAAAAAACGCGTTACTTTCGATAAAGAAAAATTATTTAGTTCTTTCCCTTTAAGTGAAGATGCATATAAAAAAATAGTTTCAAATAATGTCAACATTTTAGGTATCTTATGTTCTATAATCTCTTTTTGTGTTTTAAATGCATCCATGTAAGCTCTATCTATGCTTTTATTTTTTACCTTATTTCCATATTTATCATATTTTTCTTTTCGGACATTATCAATTTCATATTTCAACAATCCTCGAAAGCCGTCACTGCAATATGTGTTACTGATGCCCTTATATCTATAAACAATGTTTTCCTCAAGCAAACCTGACTGCTCAAAAATATCAAGTACTGTGCTCATAGCATGATAAGTAGTAAACTGTGTCAATATATCCGGAAAAGTAGTGTAATTATAAAACTTATTGTAAAGAGTAACATTCTTTAGCAGGAACTTTAAGAGTATTTCTTGATATTCTTTTTTTATCAGTCTATTTTTTTCATATACCTCATCTGTCAATATATACTCTCGTTGTTTCTCTAATCTCCTCTGTTTAAGAATTTTATTGTCATACGAGAGATCATCATATTCTGAATTGTCTATATCTATAGAATCTAAAGTCTGATCATCATAAGTAACGAAATTAAGTTCCAAATCTTCAGTGTGTTCAAATTTTTCCAGTTCCTTATCAACCAAAAAATATCTTCCAACAAAATTATGATAATACCTTCCAGCTCTGCCAATAATGTTTTTAAAATCAAAAACTGTTAAATCGCTTCCTCCCTTTTTGTGATTTAATACAACCATATTCTTTGCATTAGTATTAACACCTTCAACAATTGTCGATGTACAAAAAAGCAAATTAAATATACCATCATTGAATAAATCCAATACCTCTTTCTGAATATATTTTGGCATTTTACCATGATGCATTCCAAATCCCATCTCCAATACATTCACAAAACTCCATTCTTTAACCGAATCATCTATATTATAATTTCTTTTAAGATGTTCAATAAACACAGAAAATCTTTTATTTGCTATAACACTCTCCTGATGTCTTTGTGCTAATTTAGTCGCATACTCATTTGCTTTTGAAGGGGTTGTACAATATAACATTGTCGCTCCATATCCTCTTTTTTCAATATATTCAACCACATCACATATTCTATCATTGACTTTGCTGTGCATTTTAACCAACCCTGGCTTTTCCAAATATGGCAAATCTGTATAATCTTCATCAATTATCTTATTAAAAGCCCTTACCTGTATTCGTTTGGTAGGTTCAAATTCAATTTCTTTAATTTTGATATCATTTGTTGCAATATATCTCTGCATTCCTTTACCAAATTTATCTCTTTTTAAATTAGGTCCAGCTAAGTAGTAATCTTCTACCCTTTTTGAAAGGATATATAAACAAATACGGAATGTTTTTGCCCTTGCCTCGTCTAAAAATGTATGTTCTGTATATGGATTTTTATTTGAATTTTCATCATTATCATCTGTCTCATCATTACAGTAATCTTCATCAATTTTATACATTTCGTCGTAAAAAAAGAAATCTATCTTGATATTAGGATAATTTGCTAATAACTGCATCGCTCTTTCAGGTGTAAACACAAAAATATTTCTTTCTTGACTATTTATTTCACCATCAATAGATTTGATAACTTTATATCCCATTTTCTTATCTCGGTTTAACTCTTCCATATTTAGAGCATTTTCTCGTAATAATGCAACTGTCGGAAACACAAGTAATACATTATTATATTTTTCTCGATTCAAATATAATATTTCTCGCATAATAAAAGTCTTTCCATATGAAGTTGGTGCACTAACCAGCATTCTTCTTTTATCCAAAGATTGAAAAAAATCAATAATACTTTGTTGACTTTTATCAAGTATATTGTTACTTCTTACTTTAGACTGATATCTACTAAAAATACTTTGATTACGAAGATACATTAATTCAGATGAATTTTGCTGAATCAAAACATCATGTTTATAAAAACCGTTCTGCACATTATAACCAAAAATGCGCATCTTATGTGAAGCAGTATATAATAATTCCCTAATAAGTGGATCTTTCTTTATACTATCATTTTCAGAAATTATGCACACTAAATCACGCAATTTATTTTTACTACTTATATCTTCCTCATTATAATTATTTATTGCGTTCAAAAGTAAATTAACATAATCCTGCATAAAACCCTTCATCTCCTCGTAAGGCTTCAATATCATTTATTGGAAATATAATAAATATCACTTGGGGCTCAACTCCTTCAAATTTAAAATATTTCTCAAAAATTCCTTTTGCCCACGTCATCTCCAATTCTACTTTACTTTCAAGTTTTGTAATATCTGCATACACATCTGCCTTGTCATATGCCAAAAGACATGGTATACATATATCTATATTTTGCATCTTTAAGAATTTCATCAATTGCTCAGCTCGATTGTTATCATCTTCGCATACATTTAGCATATTTAGCCTGTTCAATAAATTTGCAATTTGTTTTCCCTCTTCGGTAAGTCCAGCAGGTTTATCTGCCAAAAAATATATTTGTTTAGCCATATACAAGTCTGTGTACTTTTTTTCCAAATCTTCTAAAATACCTTTTTTACAATATTGTTTACCTCCCAATTTAGCTTGTCCTAGCCATAATGTAATTGTTCCATGTATGTTAGTGAAATATGTTAAATCGTAGCCTTTTATTTCATTATTATCATCTTGGCGGAATATCGTTCTAACAGCCATTTTATATGCATTCGGAACTAATGATTGAATAATTGCATCTAATAAAACCTCACTTGGTAATCCATCCTGATTTGGTTGACGTTGAGGTAAACGCAATTTATATGCTGCTTTTGTAGCTTTTTCCAAGTCAGAAAAAAGACCATTTTTAAAATTGGTTACTATTTCATCTTCTCCATAACAATAAAATACAATGTTTTTTCTCATTAATTCCCCAAGACTTTTATGGCATTGATGATTGCACCTGCCAGCACATTTTTGTCTACAATTATGACTTAACGGTTGATAATTATTTATCCCCTTTTCTTTCGTATATATAGCAATTTCTTGTTTCAATTCCTCGCATATATACATATTATATAATTTCCGATATTCTTCAGCTATAGACACAATTACCACCTCTAACGTATTTGTTCTTACTATACCCAATTAACAATTTATATCTACATTTTCAATACACAAAATAAATATACCTGCTTGATAATCTAAAGGTTCCATAACCCTCTTAAACCTATTTCTTGATATTTTTTGCGACGAAAAATAAGAAAATTCATCTTTCTTTCGTGTATTAAATGCTATAAATAAACCTTCTTTATCTATAATTATAATGCATGTAATTTTCCCTTCAGGATATCTAATTACCAAATTTCCAGAAATACAATTTGATAACACATGAATATTTATATTACTTCTTGCGTATTTCATTGCCAGGTATGCATTTTTACCTGTTCTTTATAAATTGATGTGCATAAAATATTGCTTTAATTCATCGAGAAGTATGCGTCCTTTTATCGTAATATCAATATACAGGTATTTTTTGCTTATTTGATATAATATTATCATATTTGCTGTTATGTATCAATATTTTTGTTTTAGGCAATCCCGTAATCCATAAAAAGCAAGGCTCTGACACCCTGCTTTTTTCCTCTACTCCGTCTCTTTCAGTAAAATTCTTTTTTGAAAAGCCCCTCTCTTTTCGACCTTGGCAACCCTCACACGTTCCAGTTCTTCCACAGAATACCCTCTTGCCTGTGCCGCTGCGTAAATCACTTCCAGCAGGTCTGCCAGTTCCTCGATATTCTGGTCCTTATGGTACTCTGCAAGCTCCTCGTCAAGCTTTGCATCTACCATTTTCAAATATGCCTCTTCGGAAAGGATCTCCGTTTTGCACTTTCTTCCATCTGCTTCAATAATTTCAGGAATTTTGTCCCTGACCAGTTTGTTATACACCTTTACTGCCATCGTAAACCCACTCCTTAAACCCTGCTATTTTTGCCGATTCATAAACCGGTTTTATCACCTGCTCCAGCCTTCCGATAAAGGAAGCTTTGTCCAGACCATCCGCGTATAGACGGTTTCTGATTTCCATATTGTTCAGATGATATGGGGCAATTTTTTGAAACTCACCTGCCACCGCCTCGTTCTGTTGTTTCAACTCATACGCCTTATATTCCAATTCCCCGAGTGGCTCAAAATACAAAGACCACACCGGCAACGAATTGCTTTTGCTGCTGTTTATGGATTTCGTGGTGGGATGCAAGTTCCACAACTCATCATGTGACACATACTGCCAAGGCACAAAATGATCCACGGAAATGGTTTCCCCTACCAAAGTCACATCTCCATATATATCCTTAAGGGAAGGAACTATTTCCACAATCAGCTTCCAATACTTTCTCACGCGTTCTATATCCCGTGAAAACGGTGCTTCCAGTTTATCGGCAATTCCCGGAACGCTAGGATTCTTGCTCTGCAGATAACGGATAAGTTTCAGCTGCGTCCAGCCTTTCAAAATATCTTTATGCCTACAGAGATATTCCGCCCACAAAGCATCTACCTCAATTACTGTCTCAAGGCCGGAAATCAGCCTAAAATAATACATCAATCTTTTTTGCTTATTGATTTCATCGGTCAGGTTCTGTTTCGGACCGTACCACATGTTTTTTTCAATTCTGATTTCATCGTAAAAAGGAGCCTGCAGTCTGTACGGTACATTTAACGTCAGATCCGATTTGTACTTCGTAATCTTCCTGTCATCGGTGGTTTCTAGAAACACAATAATCTTTTCCCGTTTTTCAGACGGCATAAAGCCGTATTTTTCATAAATATATTTTACGACTTCTTCCAGATTGTCGGTGATGCCGATCGGCCCCAGTCGCAGATGATACTCCGTCACCATGTACCAAGCATCTGCAATCATTTCGTTGATCAATTCCTCAAACATAAATCTGCAATGCGTTCCATCTACTTTTCGGAGTATCGCCTGAAACCAGAAAAACTTGTAGCAATTGGAGGTATTGTTAAACAACCGGCTCAGATATCCTATATTCAGTTCTTCAGAATACGGTAATTGCATGGGGGTGCTCCTTATGAAAGGGTTAAATTAACTTGCCAAAAATAATTTTGTATGTTAAACTTCACTTTCCCTGAAACCTACAAACTTGTTTGTACATGCATTTGTTATTTATTAAATGTTGACAACCTATAGTTGGTTGCGTGCATTCTAATGCTTTATATTTTTCCTTATACGTGCAAATATATGTTGTCGTAAAATATTGTTCTATATCCAACGTCTTTGTACCAGAAAAATCCAAAATTGTATAAAGTGCACCTGTTCCAAGAATTTTATTCCTCGTAAAGTTTTTCTCTAATGTAATAAAATATGCCTTATTAAAATTATCCTGAACAACTTCTATCATGTGCCTGTCCATATTTATATGAACAGACTTAATATTTAATTCTCGATCATATCTTTTTATATTTCCATTAGATTGATCTGATAAAAAGGTTCCTTTAACAGACTCCAGCCTTAACAACAAATTATATATTGTTGCCAATTTAGAATAAACACTTAAAAATTCCTTTAATTCTTCCTCTTTTCTAAAAGCTGCTTCTTCAGCTGCTTTTCTATCTGCCTCCGCTTTTTCTCTCAAAATTTTCTTTTTTTGAGCTTCCTGCTTTTCTTTTTGTTTTTGAATCCATTTCCGCTGTTCTTCTTCCTGTTTTCGTTTCTCTTCATCAGCAAGTCTTTTCTTCTCTAAAATATAGTTTTGGGTTTTTACATATTCTTCTCTCTTTTGCCTTACAATATCTATGATATTTTTCCCATTATAAAAGATCAGGCCTTGACAATCTATCTCGTACTCATTCAAAAGTCCTTCACATACCACTACACTCTTCCAATAACCTTTGTAATCTCTCATGTAGATGCACACCCTTGCCTGTGCTTCTTCGTATAGCATGTTTGGTCCCATCTTTAAGTAAAAACAATAACCTTGTTTATCTTGAATCTTCATTAAGTGCTCCGGATATTGGTCATCATTAAATTCATTTTCTTCCGAGATAATATATAAAATTTTAGTTTCAAGATACTTCTTTTGAAGATTAACTTTTTCAACTTTTATATTACTTGATAGTCTATAATATACAATTCCAAAATCATAATCTTGGGTATATAATGTCATTTCATATCTTCTTTTACTGTCTGTTAGCTCATTTATAGCTACTCTGTACCTAACTTCATTTTTTATTTCTGGCAAATTTTTTGATAACCAACACTTAAGTATAATTTTTGACTTTACGGAAAGCTCACTCTCTTCCTGATACTCACAATTAGAATTTGCAAATTGTTTCAATAACCGAAAATGCTGCTTGCGTACCGAACCAGCAACCAGTACAACTACCTCCCCACATCCACAAGGGCATGTTAAGTCACTGTGGGTATTGCTCAATTGTCTATAATATTCCAATTTTTCAGGTATATTTATTTGCTTACCATCAATTACTTCATACATATCTGCTATATCAAGATAATTACCCTTATACAAACAGTAGCTTCTCATAGCAACCCCTTTCTTCACCCAAACACACATTTATCTGGCTGATATAGTTAATTAACTTGTCAACTTTTTCAGGCAAACAGCATCCTCTTACATATCCCTACTGCCCCGATACATCTTCCTCCTCTGCAACCATTGGCAAAGAATCCTGCTTATCAAAATCATAAGTTACATTTTCAGATTTCTGTTCCGTGAACGTGGATGAGCCACCGATGCCAAAATACTTTTCAAAGAAAATCTTCAGCTTATCAATAACTCCCTGCTTCTTCTTAGCTCTGTTTCCACCACCGAAACGAGAAATAGGAGGCATAAGTCTATCTATGTCCGTTCCGGCTGTTTTGATTTCTCCATCACGGAATGCATTTTCCATAAACTTTCTGGTGTCCTCAGGCTTTAGCCTTTCTTCTGTAATAATGGCATTAAGATCATGGTCACGCTGCTCCACTACATAGCTTCGCCATTCATTCATGACATCATCAGCATCATTAATGCCCGCAATAAAGGTTTCTATAAGTTGTTTTTTGCTACGCAGCTCTGGACTTGCATCAATTGCCTTGTTAATAGTTATCAATACTTCCTTATCCTCACAATGAGAATCGTGATACTTTTTAACAAGCATAAGAATATAATCAATGTTAATTTCTATCTGACGAATCAGCTCAATCTCAAATACCACATCATCTATGATATCCGTACTTTCCTTACGTTTTTCTGACCATTCATCACGCAAATCCTGATAACGTCCAAGATAGTCCTGCAAATCCCGCTCGGAAATCAGCTCATTGCCCTTGAACTCATCAAAAGAAAGCAAGAGGTTTCTCATGCGAAGAATAGCACCAAACAAAGCGATAAAATCCTTTTGGTTTTGTTCCCCAATAATCTGTGGTTCTGACAGTGGAAACTTATTATTCAAATCTTCCATCATATCCACATATCCCGGCATTGATTTGCCATCTACAGACTCATAACCATAATAGTAATCCTTAAAACTCTGAAGTAAAACAATACCTCCGGCATTCTTATCCCCAAATAAAGAAATCGCGCTATCCACACGCTTTTGCAGATTTCGGAAGCATACAATATTTCCAAAGGTTTTGATAGAATTCAGAATACGGTTAGTACGGGAAAATGCCTGTATCAGTCCATGCATTTTCAAATTCTTATCAACCCAAAGTGTGTTCATAGTTGTGGCATCAAAACCAGTAAGGAACATATTTACTACAATCAAAATGTCCAGTTCCTTATTCTTCATCCGGAGTGACACATCTTTATAATAATTCTGGAATTTATCACTGGATGTATCATAGTTCGTATGAAACATTTCGTTGTAATCCTTAATAGCCTCGTCCAAAAAATCTCTGGACGGCTGATCAAGGGCAGATGTATCTTCTGAATTTTCTTCATCCAGAATACCATCTGATTCTTCCTCATTTGCACCATAACTAAAAATGGTAGCAACACGCAGTTTCTTGGTTGGATCTGCTGCCATCTGCTTTTTGAATTCCTGATAATACAGTTTTGCCATTGGTACACTTGATACCGCAAAGATAGAATTGAAACCACTGATACGTTGCTTCTGTTTGATTTCCTCTACCTCGTCACGTTTGGCAGAAGCCACCTCTGCAATATTTGTCAGCGTATTATATATGTATGTTTTGTCCCCACGATAGGTCTTTTGGTCAAAATGTTCCAGTATATATTGTGTTACAATACGGATGCGCTCAGGAGCCATCATAACCTTTTCTCGGTTGATGTCCCAGACCATCTCATCTGTAATTTCTTCCTCTACATCCATTGTTTTTATATAATCAACCCGGAATGGAAGAACATTTTTATCATTAATAGCATCCACAATCGTATAACTGTGAAGCTGATCTCCAAAAGTCTGACCCGTAGTAAAAAACTCCGGATTTTTCGCTCTACCGGAATTAACCGAAAAAATCGGTGTTCCTGTAAATCCAAACAGATGATATTTCTTGAAATTCTTTACGATAGCAGTGTGCATGTCCCCAAACTGGCTACGGTGGCATTCATCAAAAATGATAACAACGTGTTTCTGATACACTTCATTTCCCGGATACTTTTTAATAAAAGTAGCCAGTTTCTGAATGGTGGTAATAATAATATGTGCCTCCGGGTCTTCCAACTGTCGCTTTAAAATGATAGTAGAAGTGTTGCTGTTGGCTGCCCCCTTCTCGAAGCGGTCATATTCCTTCATAGTCTGGTAATCAAGATCCTTACGGTCAACCACAAACAGCACCTTATCAATATATGGCAGCTTTGATGCCAACCTTGCTGTCTTAAATGAAGTCAGTGTTTTGCCAGAACCCGTGGTATGCCAAATGTAACCGCCACCCTCGACACTGCCGTATTTCTTATAATTATTTGCAATTTCAATTCGGTTGAGGATTCGCTCCGTAGCCGTAATCTGGTACGGACGCATAACCATCAGCATATCCTCCGATGTAAAAATACAATACCTCGTAAGAATATTTAAAATTGTATGCTTTGCGAAGAAAGTCTTTGTAAAATCAATCAGATCTGGAATTACACGGTTATTGGCATCTGCCCAGAAACAGGTAAATTCAAAACTGTTACTGGTTTTGGTCTTACTTGCTCCCCGCTTTTCATGTTCCTTCTCCGCATTCCGCCTGGTACTGTTGGAATAATATTTTGTATTCGTACCATTGGAAATGACAAAAATCTGAATATACTCATACAGACCGCATCCAGCCCAGAAAGAATCTCTCTGGTAACGGTTAATCTGATTGAATGCCTCACGAATAGCAACTCCTCTACGTTTCAGTTCGATATGTACAAGAGGTAAGCCATTGACCAATACTGTAACATCATAGCGATTATCATGTTTTGCACCGTTATCTGTGCCAATCACATACTGATTGATAACCTGTAATCTGTTATTATGGATGTTCTTCTTATCTATGAGTGTAATATTCTTGGAAGAACCATCATCACGGGTCAAAACCTGGACATTATCTTCCTGTATCTTCCGGGTTTTTTCCACGATATGCTCATTGGGATTAGCGACGGCGTTTTTGAAAAAGTCATTCCATTCCGTATCTGAAAACTGATAGCTATTCAATTCCGAAAGCTTCCTACGAAGATTGACAATCAAGTCATCTTCTGTATGAATAGGCAGATATTCATACCCCTGTTCACAGAGCAGACGGATAAACTCCTGTTCCAGCTCCGCTTCACTCTGATAGCTGTCAGAACGTTTTTTAACCGGTTCATATTCTGTAACAACCGTATTCTCCGATGTTTCTGCTACAATATTAAAATATGGCACTTATCTTTCCTCCTTACACTTTCGTACTTCCTTTACAAATCTTCGTTCTTTTTTATCTAACATATGATTAGAATAAATTTTTTGCTGCGATGATTTTGTTATAGATTTAAATATTTCTTCTCTATCCTCATCTTTAATTGGAAAAAGGAAATTCTTAGGATATTGTTCCTTATACTCATTTCCAAATAAAAATAAGCAGATTTCTGACGTGATTGGGAAAATTACTTTACTATACTCTTTGTTCGTACGCTCTCTCGAATATATAAAAACCGGATTATCAGATGTTACAATTTTTGAACGCTTCGGCCGAAATGGCGGTTATCCCGGACGGAATAACG
>JABLTK010028249.1_pt1 | contig 11045 bp, 17 predicted proteins | sample 7160131 | NCBI WGS metagenome assembly JABLTK01 (sample SAMN14651221, study PRJNA627086) | human gut metagenome | isolation source: feces | host: Homo sapiens
GCACGGATGCCCGAGTGGTCCAAGGGGTTACGTTAAGGCCGTAATGTGTTCGCACTCGAGGGTTCGAGTCCCTCTTCGTGCATTTTTCTTTCTTCTCTTGATGACACAGATCCTTCTTATTTCATGTGGAATCACTGCTATCATCTCTGCTGTGATGTTTGTGAATACTATCATATAAGATGTAGTTTTTGTTCGGACTGGGTTCCATCTATTATCGCAACTATTGATGCTAATTCTTCCTTCATGATTCGTATTATGTTGTCAATCATCCATTGTCTTTAGTCTTAGTTGTTTATTATTTCTTCTGCTTCCTCTCCTTATAGCTATTCAATATTTCAGGTGGGTTGGATGGTCCTTGTATACTGCCAATGTCGAATGAGTTGACTCCATTTATTTTTCTTTCCTTCTCTACAAATCCAAAGAATTATTACATAGTAGTCGTTCATCCGTTGTTTTGGCCTGTTTGAAAGAATCACTAATAAGTGACTGTTATCTTACTGGAATGATATATTCGAATCTTCAATACTAACAAAAGCGATAATCGAAATATCACATCGTGTTGTCAAAATTACAAAAGAACCGTTACACACGCATTTCTTGGACGGTTTCTGATCTTGTTTAGAATACTTGATATAGGAGTTTGACAATGTCAGAACAGAACTCAATTAAGTGTGTGGTTGTTGGGTATCTTTTCAGTGCATGAATTGAGAGTCATAGTGATGGTGCCGTAGGAAAGACTTGCATGCTTATTTCGTATTCAACCGACCATTTCCCTGAAGAATATGTTCCTACTGGTATTTTGTGAGTGAATAGGAGTTCATTTTTAGTTTTTGATAATTACAGGGTTGAAGTGAGTATTGGAAACAAAACTGCAAGTTTGGAGCTATGGGATACTGCAGGTAGTAATTTGTTTTGTGTTTAGACTTGTAGGTCAGGAAGCATATGATCAGCTTCGTCCTCTCTCTTATCCTGATACCGATATCTTTTTGATTGCATATTCTTGTGTGGAGTATGTGTTTTTCGGTTGATCTTACCTTTAGTCGTAATTCATTTAACAATGTCGAAAAGGTTCATGTGTTTAACATCTTTGATCTATAGTGGTTTAAGGAACTAAATCAGCACTGGAAGGATACAAGCCGTCCAGTTCCCTTGTTCCTTGTCGGAACCAAGAAGGATCTCATTTCGGATCCTGCTACGCTTAGCAAACTTAGTGAAAATAAAGAAACGATTGTCACGATGGAAGAGGTACGAAATACTTGATGTCCTGAATTTGAGGCTGAGGCAATGGCGAAGAAGTTAAATGCCGGAGGATGTCTGCAGTGCAGTGCAAAGACACAGGAGGGACTAAAGCCTGTATTCGATAGTGCGGTGAATGTAAGGTGAGAGGATAGAATGTAACATAGTATGTGTTGGAATTGAGAACCGAAGAGGTACCTTCAGGGGGCTGTTGTACCGTTTTGTAAAGCCTAGTAGTGTTATTTGTTTGTTTACAAACAGTCGTATCGCCGAGTAAGACGTCTGTCTTGAATATGCTGAAGTATCGAAGGAATTGAATCAAAGATCAGATCCAGATTGTCCTCCATAGATGCCAGTCGCATATCTTTCATGAAATCGTTCTCAATATTCTCTGATGGGAGTGGTGAAGGAATCGGTTCACATCGCAAGAACTACTCTCAATTCATCTATTCTAACCTACTTCTGTACTGTACCATCGCGAAACAATCTCTTCTGTTGACTCACTCATGCAACCAAAACCAGTAAACATGGGAGGAATCAGAGCCTGAATTGCAACCATCGTAGCATGGTATGCTACATATGCAAGATCTACGTGAAATCCATCCATCATTTGATTATCCCAGGATCCATCTGCATTCTGTTCTTCCAACAGAAATTGAAGCCCATCCAAGATACTCGAATTATTCTCCTCCACACCAAAAATACGCAGACACTGAATAAACTCGCCTACTAAGTGAACATCCTTCTTCTGGATCATAAGAGGTAAATGTTCTTGGAGAAAGAGATATTCATGAGGAAGTTGTTGGATCTGAAGCCGTAATTGGCCCCATTGCGATAGGGTGAAAATAACATGTGTTATCTAGACATCACCAAATCACAACGAAATCACAAGATAACACTGATCTACAAATTCCTTCCATGGCAACTCTAAGGAAGATTTGTAAGGACGGAGAAATGGAAGCCAACGCAGAAAGTCATCATATGAACACTCCAAATCAATTCCAGCCATGTTGCAGTAGAAGGAGTAAATGAGACTATTGGACAATAATCGATATGGAGTGATAATCACTACTTCACTATTGCAATGTCTACAAATAAATACTTCAATTCATAACAACTTGCAGTTAGTACTTCTTCGTGGGTTTCGCCGATGACATTTCACACACAAATCAACTACTGTTGAAGGAATACTCTCCTCAAGTGGATTCCATCCAAACAATTCCATCACTGATAGCCTCTTTCCCGAGTTGTCATCTTCTTGGCTTGATACAACATATTTCTGGAGGTCTCCACCGAAATGCACATCAGAGTTTAAACATTGTAGACTATAGAGAATGATGGCTGCATCCATGACTTCCTGCTCATTTGGAATCTCCTTCTCTTTCCAATAACCACTTTGAAGCGTTGCTAACCATTTCGTTTTCACAACATTTAGATACTCCAATGTTAAGTGACGAATTGGCTCAGGAGAGACCTATATGGAACCAGAACCTCTGTATTACTTTGCTCAGATCATAGAAACATTGGATAATATCGTTTCCAAATGTATTAAAAACATCTGGATTCTTGGATAACAGATAGATATATTCCAAACCTTTCCGAATTGCTTCGACTCGTATTTCTGACCTCCAGTAATCATTAGTATGATCATAAACACTCCTTGAAAATAGTTCGTTTAATTGATCTCCACTTGTCTTCGCAATGAGGTTCTGGACACAATTCTGGAAGTTTGAAGACAGTTCCATCTCCTATTCCACGAACTCGTCAGATTCCAATGATAATACAAACAAACAAAACAAAGTATTAGAATCCCTGTTGGAGTAACTCTCCAAAGGACAAAACTACGGTTTCGTATCCCATTTCCTTCAGCTCTTCGTCGAATTCTTCAACCTTATCTTCCGGACACGTCATCACGCCACATGTTAATTCTACCTCAAATATACGGCTTAACTCATCGCGAATACAACTCTCAACCTCCTCTTTTGTCACCATTCCGAGTTCCTTCAAAGCCATCTTCGACATGTGAGCATCTTTTCCATCAGCAATTCTTGTAAGTGCATCCAACACCACATCATCCATAGAGTCACACAGTGAATAACACATCGCTCCTCGAGCTCCATCCAATTCCAACTCACTCACTCCTTTGTCTGCATATTCCTCCAGGATGGAAGCAGCTGCTTCCAGAGCCTCCACAGGAGCTGAACAATCACTAAGATAGAAACACTCATATCCCTGATCCAGACGAGGCAATCTACTTCTTACATTCATTCCTCACACCTACAATCCAAAATCATAACTGAGTCCTTTCCCTCGAATCGCTCTCCAAAATGGCCCTTCGAACCCCGCTAACAACTCTTTGGCAACGTGAAGTACCATCAAGTTGTGAAGTGAACGAGTTTTCAGGTCTGGAACGACTAACGAGAATGAAACAGTCGTGACATCCTTCATCCCACAAAGATACACTTTCCCCGTGGGTATCGACTTATGATAGATATTAGACTGAATGAAAGGAAGGGTGGTTGGAATGGAAGAGAATGACTTCTTGTGAAGAGTAAGTGAATGAAGAACTTCAGCTGAGAGTTGTGTGTGTGTGAAATCAGTACTTATGAAGAGACTATTCATTAGTCAATAAGAAGAAGAGAAACTGAATATGTGAAGCATCACAAAGTTTAACCCGAAGAGCCTCCAGAGATTGGAGTAGTGATTCGTGTGTATCATTCTCTGTATTCAACGTCTGAAGCCAACAACGCATATGAATCTGATCAAAACAGTTATAATTCGATTCTTCTGAGAGAACAAGTCGTCGTAAGAGAATCTCTGCCACATTATCTCCATTATGAACTCGTTCCTCTAATAGTTTTAAGACTTTTGAGATTGCTGAGAACACTCTTTCACTGTGAAGGTCACTACACAGAAGAACGTCATGCATCAATTGCAATCCCTGATTCAGATTCTCCTTCTCTACACGAAGTTGAAAGGAAGCCACTTCACATGAACGATTCGGTTGATATGCTGAAGTTGGATTTACACCCAGCTGGAAAGAACAAGAAAGAGTTTGAGTATACAGCAAATCAATGACTTCATCACTTGTCCTCACAGTTCCATTTGATAGAATCTGAGGACACTCTGTGATAGATGCAAAGAGAATTGGAAGGAGACTAGTGTTCAAATTATCAATCAACTCATACCGCTTCTCTTCAATTGAGAGTGACTGCGTCGGGAATAGACATGCTATTGTCGCAAATTCTGTGGTGGTATGATAAACTCGTACTTCATAAGGACATGCAGCCTTCACTATTTCCTGTAGCTGGGGATACAGACGAGGATCACTGCATTCTACTACTTCACCTCGCACACATCCACTCCATGTATCGTGCAATGGTACTGCATTCACCGTTGGAATTGGTACATTCTCTATTAACTCGTCTGGAATCCTCTTATCATTCACTTCCTGTGCTGCTTCTTGTGCCATTTCGGCTGCTTCGAGTCCCTCCTTCCCAAGAGTCTGTACACGATATTCCACTAGTTCTTTCTCTGCTGTTGCTACCCTCTCTGCAGCTTCTGAAGAGGGTGTAGCAATAACCGTGACAAGATGTGTTTGACCACCTTCAGTGAAGAATTGGTGAAGGAGATTGACAAAGATTGAAGGGTCTGGATTGGCGAGTAATGAGGTGAGGAACTTAGAATATGATAGTGATGATTCTAGTTCTGCGAATTCAGAAGGATCCCCGCGATGCTCGCTATATCTGACAATAAGTCCAATCATCAAGAACGACAAGAAATGAAGGAAAATATTGTCTGCAAACGCTTCTGTGGCACATTCTTCGAGACTCTCCTTGAATCGATTCAGATTCTTCGTGATGGTCTGAATCATTCTCTTCATGTTGATTCCCATGGAAATCTCTCTATCATGAAGTCTTATACCATCTTATACCGTTGGATCAATCGATCAAATTCAGGTCGAATGCGATCAATGCTCTCTTTCTCCACATTACTAAACTGAATACAATAAGCAGCAGTGCGATTGTCATATGTATCATAGGATACTTCTCCACACATTCTCTGATCAATTACGAAATATTGGGAAAGTAAAGAATTTGTCGAATCTGTCAAATAGCTAACAGTTAATTATTCTATAGTATCGAATACTCCAATAATAACTGAAGGAGTGAACAGGTTTGGAAATCCGTAATAGGAACAGTTCTTGCTGCAATACTTACATGATTATTATTACCCTCTTCATCAGCACTAGGAAACGTTACATAAGTAACAGGAGCAGAATCATCACAAATGAAACTCATTTCATGCATCCAAGGACGATGGTAGGGTGGAAGCGGATTTACAGTACGTTGAATAATCTGATTCTCAAACTGCTTTAAGGATTCCAGTAACATCGAATCACCATTCTCCCAACTACCTCCAACGATTAAGCACATATTATCAGGACGATAATATTCTCGGTGATATCGTCGGATCTGTTCAATCGTCAAGTCACGTAGATTTGAAATATCACCTCCAAAATATGAAGAGTAGCGTTAAGAACTCTTTGGATCCACGATAAGGAGGATATATATCCACTGTTGCCATATAATAATGAGCACAGCTTTCGAGACATGATTTCATCACAAGTGTTCTGGACAGACTCCATTTCACTGTAAACTACTCCCTCATCTTCTCCATCTCCATTAATCGAATGAACTTCTGTGATAAATGCCTCTTTCGTCAACGTAGGGAAGAGGATATGCTTGAATGAAGTGAAATCCCAATTCCTACATCCAAATACATGGGTAAAATACTTAGGAAGCCTTCAATACCAGCAACCTCAAGGGAATATCTACATTCTACAACAATACTCTTACATACACTGTATGATCAATATCCGTCCAAGCATTTGTTCCTTGCGCAAAACAACGATTTGCCACTTGGTCCAAAATTCCCTTATAAGGATACTCCTGACTCCCTGTGAAAATGAGATGTTCAAGTGATCCATTAAGGTATTCTCTCATCGCTGAAATGGTTTAGGATATGAGTATGAGGAAGTCCATCATCTTTCTTAGTATACTCTGTGTCAAGAGCTTCTGTTGTAATGGACTAATTATAATACCAATTCAAAAGAAAATTACGAAGTAACCTTTAACAATCGTCGACTTCGAGTGGATTGTGTAAAGCGTCAACCCTGTCCTGTGGAATCGATAGAGACTAACCTCATTACCACAAATACAGGTCGTTCCGAGACATGAGTACATCGAAAGTAGTTTATTTGTGAAAACAGATTCATTCACGATCATGTTTAATCTTATTTATAATCCGTTCTAACATCTTGGCTCCTTGCATCACATCCTATTCATTATAAAACTACAAACGATTCCACATTTTGAACTACAATATTACGTTGATGAGATTCTGATTCTGAGAGTGTTTGTCGTAGCATGTATTTCATGATCTAGAAGTGACTCCTTTTTTTCTCTCTTACGAGTTTCATTGCTCCTGCTTTGTCATTCTTTTTCAGCCGAGAACGAATTTTCCTCTCCATCTTCTTCTCTTCGTTATCATCAACTTCCTCTTCTTTGTCTCGTTGCGATTCCTGTTGTGGAAGTTGTGAAGGTTGCACCATTGGTGGAGACTGTAAAGGCTGCCCTACTAACTGTGTTTGCATTGGCTGAACTTGACTTCCTATTTTCGATTCACAGGCCTCACAATAGAAGTCTTTCTTCTCATCTTCCAAATTAATCACCTCCCCATGAGTCAATAAATATCGTTCCTTTGCACAATCTTCATGAAACCAATCACAACACTGAACACATTGGACCATTGGAAGTCGTTCTTCTTTGTCACAGTAGCACCATCGATCACGCCAATTATGGTTAAAGTGATTGCAGGATTGTTCAGGCTTGGAAGGACATAGCGAACACTCATGAAGATGAGGAATATCTTCGCGAGACAGAGAGGGCTGGTCGAGAAGGGCCAATTGATCCAGTCTTTGGAACAATAGATTCCCACAGTCACAAGCAACACTTTTCTTCATCCCTAATTCAACTACTTCATGCCCTCGAGCTTCATGACAGTGATACGCACATTGTTCACAGAGTGCTCCCACATCACACATGGATTGGATCTCAGTTGCCGACCATTCTGGATGTAATCGCGCTAACAATCGATCATATTGGTCTCGACATGTTCGACAAACAAATACTTGTTGACAACAGACTCCATATTGGTCCCAAGAACAACGCATATACTCGTTACGAACTCCCTGAAGCATCCACTCTTCAGCCTCTTCTTCCATATCCTCTCCCAAATTCACTACATCTGCCGGTTCGTCACCAGTTGACTCCTCATCAATTGGAAATGATTGAGTGAGAGACAATAAAGCAATCTCTGTATCGGTCGTAACTAGAACAGCATCAGGCACAGCAAGAGAATGAGTGAGAGAGAGAGGATGCAAACTCATAATGGGTGATTCTGCTACATATCAATTAGACCTCATAGTGAATACATATTGATACAGAGGTTGAAGAGGAAGGTCCATGTACTGAAATTAAACCATCATCATTGCCTGTAATGAGGTATCCATCTTGAAAGATACAATTTCGAGAGTATTTCTGGTTGTGTTGGACATTAAGAATAGATACTCCGTTACCCGCACATACCTCCTGAACCAAATCGACAGTAGCAATACAAGAATGTCCATTCACACAAACAAAACGATTGGAATTATCCCAAGTCACAGCAACAGGATCACAAGACTCAGGGAAGAAAAGCGAGTGAATTGGAAGTGATGGCTGCCGAATATCGTAAATGTGCAGACTATGGTCAGAATCCCCAACAGCCACCAATCTACAGTTCACACTCACTAGTACTGATACTGTTTATCTGAAGAAATGCCAAAGCAAGACACAGAGGGTCGTTGAATAAAGGGAGTCACAACATCTTGAGAACCATCAAGCACAACAATCTGCTGACTCATACAACCTAACCACGAATCGGTTTGAATAAATCGCTGAAGTTGACGTATTGGTGCTTTTGATTTGATACACTGAGTATCTGTATGGGTTTGCACATCCCATAGATAAACAGAACCATTTCCTACTGAAACAGCAACTAACGATGATAGCTCATTGAACGAACAGCAATTGATACAATCTTCGTAAGGCGAACAATTGAGATCCAAGTGAGTCAATCGTCCATACATTGAAATCTCCTCAAAAGACAAGGATGTATACGATGAGTCATTCGCCACAACCAAGTTCTGATTCTCAGCAACATCTGCATATCCCATAGTATGAGCACTAAAGCTAACAGAAACCAGATAGTTTCTTACTTTTTGGAAATAATCGAGGCTGGTGGAACGAGGCCACTTTCAGAAGAACCATTGCAAGTCTTCGGATTGCAAATCCGAGTTATCACGGATCTCATTCCAAAAATCTCTATCAATAGAGAACGATTGCTGTGAGTTCAGTTGATTATTAAGCATCATCGATGGATAAGGAGTTACAAGCAGAATACGATTATGTGCTTCTGGGAACAAACTTTGAGAATTCGGTATTTGCGGGGTTTGGAATCAAGGAAGAATGAAACCTAGTGCATTATCTCGAATTGGGAAGCGTGTATTACTAATTGATACAGTAGATATGGATTGTTGATATTCATATCATAGAATTCCTTCTATGGGTCGAATCAAGCTTCTCTTTCCTATTCGGAACTACGAAACTTTCCAAAGGATAAAGATCTGAGTAAACTACCATTTGATATTAGTCCCTTACGTAAATATTAGACTTTGTTGTGATCATAGCTGTTGAAGAGTGTCTTCGTTTATTGAATCAACCTGTGACTCGTCGTACAATTGATTGGGAAAAGGAGACCTTTGTTGTTACTGAAGAAGAGCCAATCACTCCTGAACAGTATTCTCCCAATGACGTATGTCTTCACAATGTCGTAGATGAATGGAATAAACCTTCTGTTTCGTTCTGGAGGGAGATGATAGCAGAGTCATCAGATTCAGATTCTCCTGAACTTCAATCTGTAGAAGAGCGTATTATAAAACAGAATCGACGCTACAATTTTGATATAAATAGTAGCATGATTCTCTCTCAAGGTGAGGTTGTTTCTGTTTTAGCAGAGTCTGGCCTTGGCCAATATACACAGTTTTATCCTATGGTATTTCCATCCTAATTTCAATTCTGTTGTAGAATAGTATTTCTGCCTTGATCGAACAAGATTCCAAAGCTGAAGTGATGAAACTCCCATGTAGTCGTCAGGAAGTCTTTGCAAGCAAGACAATCAGTCTAAAGGATAAACGATTTCTTGCAAAGTTCATTCAGTTCATTGGAGATAGTATTGCATCAACAGAAGAAGATGCTTTGGCTGTGAATGATGTGGAGCTGAAGCAAGGCCGTAGTTTAACCAGACCTCAGAACAAATCTGTGTTGATCATTGATCTAGAGAAATATACCAATGTTCCGTTTGTTGATTTTCTGAAGTCAGAATTCCAGATCACAGGTATTCTTAAAGACATGATAATGTAGGCATGTTGGAGATGATTGGTCAGATAGCTATTCCATCTGTTTAACTGGCTCGGATCAGTCATATCTCTCCGATTCTCATTGTACTCTTCTTCCTCAATAATGATAGTTAGCCTTTGTCCCATTACTCACTCCAGACGGAATTCATCGTGTTCAGGAGTTCATCAAATCATTGAACATCTATGGAACAACACCATTCCTCTATCCGATCTATGGATGTGGCGATATTCTACAGTCCTTTTGTAGAATCAATAATGTGTATGCAGGTCTCACAATGCTCCAGACTCAAGTGATTCGAGTGATCACACGAAATCGGGATCAAAAGGTCCTTGCTATCGAAATTGCAAATGAAAGCATTCATACAGTTATTCGATGCAAGAATGTGATCGCAAGCGATGATTATCCGTTTATGGAAAGGATGACGGAAATCCGACCGATTTATGGAAAGGTGATTCATGGAATCTATCTGTTCACAGGAAATGATAAAAGAGATATAGCAGATAAAAAGGATTTGAGAGAGATTATTGTAATTCCAGCAACCGAGTCTCATCGAGCAATCTACCTCCTTGTGGTACCTTTTATTACTTTATGTGAAGTATAGCTGAACGACGAATTCAAAATGACTGCTCCTCAAGAGTCCTTGATTCATGCTTTCATGGAAATCGAGAAAGTCGATGAGAATACAATAGATTCCTTATATTCTATTATGGATACTGCTGTTCAGAGATATCTTGGCCAATTGTCGAGTTCAGTTCCAGTTTCTGTTCTGTATGATTGTCACTATATTGAAGTGAGTTCTGCTCATGGATATGACTGTAGGTAACTCGATCCTGTCAGCCTTCTGCTTCAAACTATTATTACTTCCCTACTCGACAAGAAGGATGTTATTTGTATATGGACCATCGCATGAAACATGTTCGAGAGATGTTTGAGAAGCTGTGTCCAGGAGATCGTTTCTTACCTCAGGTATGAATTTTGGGACTTGAATAGCGAATAGACTCATAGTAGTAAGGAAGCAAGTAAGGAAGATGAAATAGCTCAGGAACTGTCTCTATTTGATGAGCTCACTGAATGAGTTGTTTGTTATGACATTCTTTCTTCTTGGTGATGGAATGTTCTGTTTGTGGAAAGAAGAATGCATGTATTGAGTGTTGTGACGTGAAACTATGTCTTCTTGACTTTCTCTGCTCGATGCATGCCGGTCATTATGGTCAATCCAAAATCATTGATGTGGACCAATTATGTCGAAAGAATGCAGAAAACACATTGTATGAGAGAAGAGTCACA
>JABLTK010101128.1_pt1 | contig 11038 bp, 4 predicted proteins | sample 7160131 | NCBI WGS metagenome assembly JABLTK01 (sample SAMN14651221, study PRJNA627086) | human gut metagenome | isolation source: feces | host: Homo sapiens
CAGGACGCACCGACAACAAACGACCACGATTGCACAGACGCAGAGCCAACAAAGCATACACAGCCCTTCACCGAGGGGAAGGGGTTTGGAGTTAGGGATTGAGAATAAGCTACATTTCTAAAAAACAGACTTTTTCTACAACCTGACCCCTTGCAAATTTCCTGCAAGGGGTATGCTTTTATTCACCGTCAAATTTTAAATTCCACTGTCTGCGGCATTCGTCCATTATTTCAAGAACGGCTCTTGTCTGCCAAAGCGGATTTACATTGCTCTGCCTTTTGCCGCTGTCAAGGCACTGTTCAACCTCCTGCACCTCATATTCATAGCCGTTGCAGTTATGGTGTATTGTCGGCGCTTCGGCAAGGTTTCCGAGTTCATCATACAGCTTGATATCGGTCGTGCAGAAGAACCAGTTGCCGAAAGTAATTCTGCCTTTGTCGCCGATTATGCAGGCTGAATTTTCTTTCATATAGTCAAATCCTATCTGCGAGTCGGCAAAGCTTCCGTTATCATATCTCAGCAGCAGGGAAGCGTCAAAGTCGACATTGCTTTTACCGATGTATGCGCTTGTGATGATCTCCTTCGGCTTATATCCGAGAAAATCACAGGCAAATGTCAGCGGATAAACGCCGAGGTCGAGCAGAGAACCGCCGCCGAGAGAGTTTGCGTAAAGTCTGTCGTTCGGGTCATACGGGCAGAATGATGATAAGTCGGCGCGGACAAGCTTTATATCACCGATCTTACCTGAACTTATCCATTCCTTGGCTTTTCTGAATGCTGGTATAAACTTCATCCACATTGCTTCCATAAAGAAAACGCTGTGCTTTTCCGCCAGTAAAATCAGCTCGTCAAGCTGTTTGCAGTTTAGCGTTACCGTCTTTTCACAAAGTACATTCTTGCCCTTTTCTATGCACATCTTTGCGTTTTCGTAATGCTGTGCCATAGGCGATGCTATGTAGACGATATCGATGTTCGGGTCATCTGCAAGCTGTTCGTAACTGCCGTAGCACTTTTCCGCGCCGAATTTTTCCGCGAACGCTATTGCTTTATCATCGCTTCTTGAAGCTACGGCATAAAGTATGGAATTATCGCTGTAGTTTATTGCTTCTGCAAGCTTTGCGGCAATCTTCCCGGTGGCGATAATTCCCCAGTTTATTTTATTCATAATGCTCCTTACAATTTTACAAAAGTACTGCCGTACAGCTTTCACTGCACGGCAGTATATTCAGTTATTTACTTTTATGTCCTTATCAGACCTCTGAGGGCTCGAGAACCGCATAATTGCCGTCGTCACGCTTATACACTACATTGATCTCGCCTGATTTTGCGTTCTTGAACATAAAGAAAGTATGATCAAGCATATTCATCTGTAGGATAGCTTCTTCTTCCGACATAGGACGGAGATTGAACTTTTTATGTTTAACGACTTCAAAATCTGCCTGTTCTTCAACTGTATCTTCAAATCCGCCCTTGAATGAGCTGTGCATCTGCTTTTCAACTCTTGTCTTGTTTTTGCGTATCTGTCTTATAATACGGTCAATGCAGGCATCAAAAGCATCGTTTTTGTCAGCGGCTTTCTGTTCTGAACGGAAGATAAGTCCTGCTGTACGCACCGTAACTTCGCAGGTTATCATATTTTTCTGCTCAGAGAGTGTTACCTTGCAGTCTGCGTCACCTGCAAAGAAACGGTCGAGCTTAGCTTCGATTTTCTTTGTTGCGTAATCCGAGAACGCCTGTGTAACCTGAATTTTCTTCGCTGTAATGTTTACTGTCATATAATGTCATTCCTTTCGTGGCGATATACGCCTTGAATCTTTGACATACGGTAAACCGTCTGCCTGAGCCTGAGGGTTATATTTCCTTTTGGCTTGAATTTATTGTATCACATTTAGTTAAAATATACAAGCCCTTTTTGATAAGAAAATCGAATTTTATTCAATGTGCGCAAAAACATCTTCCGAAATTCATCGATTTATCAATTGACTGTCACATCGCCTTATGGTATAATTAGACTGTAGAATGGCATGAAGAATGCACATATTACGACGCTTATTTGAGAACCGCATTACAACAATTCGGGAGGTAACATATGAACAAGAAACTAATGAGAGCAACGGCGTTTGCCACGGCTCTTGCTATTACCGCAAGCGTGACGCCGCTGTCGGCTTATGCCGCACCCGCAAAATACAGCTCGGTAGAGCAGGGTTATATAACGCCTGTCAAAAATCAGGGTCAATGGGGAATATGCTGGGCGTTTACTTCGACGGCGATCAGTGAGGCTTCTCTTATAAAGGAGTTCCCCGACAAGTTTAAGGCTGATACGCTTGATCTGTCCGAAAATCTGCTTTCGTATATGATAAGCCACCCTTCACTTTACGGCAAGCTTAATTCTTCGGGTGATTATGCGACATATACGGCTTCATCTGCTACCGACTATTTAGATCTCGGCGGTAACGTATGGAATGCCGGACTTGCTGTTATGAACGGCATAGGTCCGTATTATGAAAACTCGCAGTATCCGTATTCGTCATATGGTACTCCGGGTATAGTAAACAAATCGTTTACAGAGTCTGAGTATTATGAACTGAGAAATTCAGGCGCAGCAAAGCTTACAGGTATGTATGTTGCCGATATCAATCAGAATAACAGCAACGATCAGCTAAAAGAGCTTATTCTGACACACGGTGCAGCTTCGCTCAGCTATTGCGATACTACTAATTACGGTCGTACAGACGGAAAATTCGGTGATGACGGCAGCAGCTATTACTACTATTGCCCTGAGGAATATACATCTAATCATGCGGTCACGGTAGTAGGCTGGGACGACAGTATACCTGCGTCTGCATTCAAGACCGCTCCCGCGGGTAACGGCGCATGGCTGATAAAGAACAGCTGGGGAGATGACAGCAGAGATGACGGTTACTTCTGGCTGTCATACTATGACAAGTCGATAATGTCCAGCGGTGTTGCATACGATTATACAGTAGACGGTGCAGATGATTATTACGATACGCTTTACAACTATGACGGCGGCAATTCTTCCAGCTGGTTTGGCTTCGGACTGTCGACAATGTACGGTGCAAATGTATTTACCGCCGAAGATGCTTCCAATATAACGGGTGCTGCCGTATATACATCAAAGAGTATGGATATAGAACTCAGCGTATATACCGGTCTTAAAGACAAAACAAATCCGACATCAGGTACAAAAGCTGCAACGGCGACTAAGGAAAATGTTGGATATGAAGGATATTATTCGTTACAGTTTGATTCATCCGTAAAAGTACAGAAGGGTGATACTTTTGCTATTGTTGCAAAAATAACAAATAACAGCGGTTCTGCAAGAATTTACAGTGAATTCGGCTACAATATGAACGGGCTTACATACACGCTCAATGCCAACAAGGGCGAAAGCTATTATACATATGATCCCGACAGCTTCTGGGATGATTGTAAAAATAATAATAAAAATAACCTTATGATCAAGGCTTATGCTGTTGATACAAAATGCACAGTACATTCATACGGTGAATGGATAACGGATACAGCCGCTACCTGCACGAAAGACGGTACAAAGCACAGAGAATGCAAGAGATGCGGAGCTGTAGAAAACGGCATTATCGAAAAGCTCGGTCACGATTATTCTGCCGAGTGGACAGTAGACAGACCTGCTGATTGCAAGAACGCGGGTGAAAAGTCACGTCACTGCACACGCTGTGATGCCAGAACGGATATTATGAGTATCCCGACAACAGGTGATCATACATTCGGCGAATGGGAAACGGTCAAAAAACCGACTTGTACAGTTCCGGGTGAGCGTATAAGATATTGCCTTGGCGGTTGCGGAACAAGTGAAAAAGAAGAAATCGACGCGCTCGGTCACGATTATGTAAGCACCGTTATAGCTCCCACATATGAGAGTAAGGGCTATACTCATCACGAGTGTTCAAGGTGCGGTGACAGCTATAATGACACATATACAGAGATGCTTACGCTCGAGGCTGTAAAGAATTTCAGAGTAAGTACAAAAAGCAGCGATAAGTTGGAGCTTGCGTGGGATATCAACAGCTCGGCACAGGGATATATTATTGAGTACTATGACGGACAGGATTGGGTTGAGGCGATAAAGACACCGGCTAACAATTATCTCAGCTGTACATTTGAGTCGCTTAGTGAAGATACCGGGTATCAGTTCCGCATAAAGGCATATAACGGCACTGCCGAAAGTATATATACCGAACTTACTGTTGCTACGACCGCCGAAAAACCCGATAGTGTCATCGGATTCGGCAAGAAATCCTCGCAGAGCAACTCAATCACTCTTCAGTGGAAAGAAAGCGCAGATGCTGACGGTTATATTCTTGAGCAGTACAAGGATAATAAGTGGGTTCAGATACGCAAAACCGCATCGTCTGATGATGTAAGCTATACCGTCAGCGGTCTTACTCCCGGTGCAAGCTTCAAATTCAGAATAAAGGCATATAGAAACACAAATGAGAACGGAGTATTATACAGCGAATACTCAGATACGCTCAGTGCGTTCACTGTTCTTTCTTCTGTGACCGGAGTTAAGCTCGGCGGCAGAGCGGCAGACGCGCTCCGTATCAACTGGACGAAAAACACCTCAGCCGATGGCTTCATTGTTGAAATGTATCAGGGTAACAAGTGGGTGCGTGCCGCTAAGATTACAAATAACAGCACGACTACTTTCAGAAAAGCCGGACTTAAGGCTTCGACCGTGTATAAGTTCAGGGTTAAAGCGTATAAAATGAGCGGTAGTACGGCAGTTTACAGTGATTACAGCAATGAGCTAGCGGCGAGAACAAATCCGTCTTTGATGAAAGGCGCAAAGCTCGGCGGCAGAGCGGCTGATGCGCTGCGCGTAAACTGGACTAAGAATGCCTCGGCTGACGGTTACATCGTTGAGATGTATCAGGGCAATAAGTGGGTTCGTGTCGGCAAGATCACAAACAACAGCACGACTACATTCAGAAAATCGGGTCTTAAGGCTTCTACTGTTTATAAGTTCAGAGTTAAAGCGTATAAGATGAGTGGTAAGACCGCACTTTACGGTAACTACAGTGCAACTGTTACTGCTAGGACAAATCCGTCTATAATGAAAGGTGTAAAAATCGGCGGTAAGGCTAAGGACGCACTGCGTGTAAACTGGACGAAAAATACATCTGCTCAGGGCTATATCGTTGAGATGTACAAGGGCGGAAAGTGGGTCAGAGTTGCGAAAATCACAAACAATAGCACGACTACATTCAGAAAGGCAGGACTTGCAAAGAATACGACTTATAAGTTCAGGGTTCGCGCTTATCATATGAGCGGTAAGACTGCGCTTTACGGTAATTACGGAAGTGTGAGCGGGAGGACGTTAGCTAAGTAAGCTTTGATTAAAAGTAAAAATCAATAATTACGACCGGGCGGCGATGTTAAAATTGTTGCCCGGTTTTTATATGATGCTGACAGCAGAGAGAATATCGCGCTTTGAACCATAATACAATTATAATAAAATCAACCGGATACCATTACAGATCCAAACCTGCTTGACAAGTTGTAGCAACAGTGATATACTTATCCTATCGAAAGCAAAAAGTTAAGGTCGATGAAATAAAGGTGAGAGATATGTGTAAGGTAGTAAATACCAATTTATGTAAATGTGGGAGACTCTATAAAAGCACCTCTGTAAGTAATGCACAATATCTCTGCGAAAAATTCAATATGGTAATAAAGGCATAGTCTATGTAGGGTGGGCTATGCCTTTTTGTATTTCAATATAAAAGGAGAGAGTGATATGAAAATGAAAAAGTGGCTGCTGGGGCTTATAACCTTTGCGGCGATGGCTGTGCTTTGCGCGGTGTACGCAGGAGCGGAAAATTTTAATGGCTTTTGGGGGTATGTGCCGCAGAATGATAGTGAAGCATACATATCATCGTATAATGGCTTTGATGACAAGATCACTATTCCAAGCAAAATTGACGGTTATACAATAACAGGAATAGCAAATGATGCGTTTTATGACAATGATAATATATCAGATGTAACTATACCCGGTACAGTAACATACATTGGACTATGCGCATTTAAAAATTCATCAATCAGTTCGGTTTATATCCCTTCTTCTGTTAAAGAATTGGCAAAAGGATCAGGACTTGATTATGGAAATGGACGCCAGTTTGAAGATTGTTATTCGCTAAGAAAAGTCACTTATGACACGAGTGCAGATATTCCCGGATATGCGTTCAGCGGTTGTATGTTTCTAAACGATTTTAAAGTGTCGAATAGTGTTAAAAATGTTGGTCAATATGCATTTTACGATTGTTTCTTTCTTACTGAGTTTTCTTCAAAAGCGCTGACACAGGTTGATAGATATGCGTTTTATAATTCCGGATTATCTTCTGTTTTGTTGCCGAATACGCTTGCAAGTATAGGTGAATCTTCATTCGCAGAAACTGGTTTGAAGTCGGTAAATATTTCGCGCTCAGTTACTTCTATTGGTGACGGTGCGTTTGCCGGATGCACATCATTGAAAACAGTAAAATTTGACGCTTCGGCAGATGTACCGGCTGGCGCTTTTTCTGGATGTAGTTCTTTACGCACTGCTGTGATTGGTAAGAAAGTTACTGGTATAGGATATTCTGCTTTTTATGGATGCAGTTCTTTGAAATCTGTGGCTATTTACGGAAGAGTTGAATCTATAGGAGAATCTGCTTTTGAAAATTCATCAATTACTTCAATCAATCTACCCGACAGTCTTACCACAATAGGGTATCGTGCATTTGCAGGTTCAAATTTAATTTCAATTGAAATACCGTCTTCTGTTACTACTTGGCTGAAGAGTTATATGTGGCAACGCAACGATGCTTTTGTAGGTTGTGAAAAGCTTAAAAAAGTTTATATCGGAGAAAACATAATTGACGTTAAAAATTTGATTTTTGATTATGATGGTAAATTCACTATATACTGTATACCCGGTTCCGATGCAGAATACTATGCTAAGAGTAACGGTTTTAAGTATTCGGCAACTTTGAAACAGATAAAAGCAAAGAGCATTTCGTTTCAGAATAAAGAATATACGCTCGTTGTCGGTGAAGCAATAGATTTGCAACCACTTATAAATCCGGGTAATACAACAGAGATTTTGAAGTGGCAATCGGCTAATGACAATATTGCATCAATTTCATCTACAGGTAAAGTATATGGCAGATCTACCGGTGTAGTGTCTGTTAAATGCTCAACAAAAAGCGGAAAAAAAGCAACGTGTACAATAAAAGTAGTATCTAATGGAACAACGACAAAAGATAAGGCGGTTAGAAACATATCCCTTGCAACGATATCTGTTGCAAATCAGTATTATACCGGAAAGGCTGTAAAGCCTGCGCCGACAGTTAAATATAATGATATTACAACTTTACAGAATGGTCGTGACTACACCGTAACATACGCCAACAACGTAAAAGTCGGCACAGCCAAAATAACGATCAAGGGTATCGGTAATTACACAGGTACTGTTACAAAAACCTTTAAAATAACAAAGCTTCCTAAGGTCAGCGGCGCAAAGCTTGGTGGCAGAGCGGCTGACGCGCTCCGCGTAAACTGGACAAGGAATGCCTCCGCTGACGGCTACATAGTCGAAATGTACAAAAACGGCAAATGGGTAAGAGCCGCCAAGATCACAAATAAGAATACAACCACATTCAGAAAAGCGGGACTTAAGGCATCTACTGTATATAAGTTCAGAGTAAGAGCGTACAAGATGATCGGCAGTGTTGCGGCTTACAGCGATTACACCGCAACCATTACGGCAAGAACAAACCCGTCTATAATGAAAGGCGTTAAGATCGGCGGAAAAGCTAAGGATGCACTGCGTGTAAACTGGACGAAAAATACATCTGCTCAGGGCTATATTGTTGAAATGTACAAGGGCGGAAAGTGGGTACGCGTTGCTAAGATCACTAACAGCAATACGACTACTTTCAGGAAAGCGGGACTTGCTAAGAATACTGCTTACAAGTTCAGAGTTCGCGCTTATCATATGAGCGGTAAGACTGCGCTTTACGGTAATTACGGAAATGTAAGCGGGAGGACGTTAGTCAGATAACGGAACTCGGAAAAAGTAAAATCCAATAGTTTTGAACGGGCATCGGTGTGAAAATCGATGCCCGATTTTTGTGTATCTGAGAATGCGGCGATTTTATATTTATATTACATAAATACCAAGTAAATACTTGACAGCAATTAACAACAGTGTTATACTGAAATATAATCCGGGAACAAGCAAATGTATTCAATATTTATTAAACAGTGCGAGATACGCACAATGCATCAGATAACGTTTGTTCAAGCGTGGAGCGGCTTTTGAGGAATATTACGCAAGCCGTTCAAAAAAGCTATGCAAAAATAATAAGGCAAAAACGGCGAGGTTCGCAATGGCGTACAATGCCTGTTTATGTATGAGGATAATTCGGGAGGAAATAAAGTATGAAGCTTAAGAGAATAACTTCGGGAATTATGTCGGCGGTGATGGCTGTCACTGTTGTTGGGACACCTGTAGGTGATATGATCCCTGCCATAGGAGAAACGCTGAGTGCTGCGGCGGAATCGACAGATATTAAGTCGAGCACTGTTAATGCGGCAGGATACAGCTATACGATAACTCCGCTTCTCGCTCCGTTCAATCAATATTTCTTTGTACAGACAGATAACCCCGATCCTCTTTCTTTCAGATTTACGGATAAATCGACTAAATATGATGAGGAAGAACAGAGTATCATAAAAGCGGTATGGGATACATGGGACGATGAGCCGACTATTTTTCAGGACATCAAATATCAGAACGCAAAAACAGGCAGAGTTGACGGCGGTTACATATTTTACGGTTATTATACCGACGGCGGAGAAGTAGTACTGCAAGTAGCAAACGATGACGGATACGATGTTACATGGGAAGATACCAATGTAAAATGCAAGCTCCCTGCACTAAAGGACAGCGTCGATTATCTTATTGATACATATGCGAAAAAATCCTCTTTCTTTGACAATATGGATGCGGTGGAGGATGGTTTTTCTTCAATATGCCTTTACAGCGGCTCTTATATCCTTGGAGAATTGACGCGCGTTAAGGACTATTGGGGAATGTCAACATCACCGCACAAGGATCAGACTTTCTATCTTCAGTCACCATACAGCCGTGAAGGAAGTAAACCGCTTTTTGCATCTGCGATATATCCTTATCGTTACGATTCTCTCGGCTTCCCGAGCGTCCTTTCAGTTGTCGCACGGCGGCTTGACACCGCTGCTGAGATTTCCTGGAATGCAGATAATCATTATCTTGTCGACGTTACATATAACGGTGAAACTTATTCTTACGGCGGTCAGGGAAACGGTGAAGGCAAGGGTCTAAGCGAGGATAAGATAAAGAAGTACTTTACATTTGGTAGCAATGGAACAGAAATAACTCTCAATGGCTCAAAGCAGCTTCTTGATGATTATGCCAAGACCGAAATGAAAGATGATATCCCGCGTTCCGATGCGCTCACATGGGAAAACATATGCGATACTGTCGGTGACGGCGCATGGGTGCGTCTGATAAAAATTGCAGGCATATTCGGTGCAACGGGTACGACATATACGTATCTGTATAAAAGCGGTGACGGTGACGAATTCTATACCGACAGTGCGGGTGATAACGGCTCTGAAATTTACTGGTTCGGCGACCTCGGATATGTATCCGACACATGGGTAGACGGAAGATACATAGATGACTGGGAACGCTATGTGCCCGGTGCAAAATATGAGGATCACAAATACAGTAATATCCTGCTGAAGAGATCCGTACCGCAGATAGAGTACGATGTTGATTATGAATATAATTGCGATAAAGAAGAATATGAATTAAAGTACACAATCAATTCCATACAGGAAAAGAAAAAGAATGTGTTATACTGGTATAACTCCGAAAATAAGCTCTGGACAGCTTCTTTTAGCGCATTTGACGAAGGCTGTGCGGATTATGATTTGATCAAACGTTTTGTCGATGATGGGCTTATTGACAAGAGCTATCTCAATGAGTGCCAGCTTACGGCGGACGATGTGGCAAAGCTCAAGGTTGACAGAAACACAAATAAAGTTCCGGACGATTACTATATTTATGACCGTACCACAAAGCCGGGAACAAGTCTGAAAAATCACACGCATAACTATGTTACCGAAAAAGTTGTAAAGCCTACATATACAGCGCAGGGTTACACATTGCATAAGTGTACGATTTGCGGAGCTGACAAGAAGGATAATTATACTGCGAAGCTCACGCTTGCAAAGGTCGGCGGCGCAAAGCTTACCGGCAGAGCGGCAGACGCGCTCCGCATCAACTGGACTAAGAATGCAAACGCCGATGGTTACATAATTGAAATGTATCAGAACGGTAAATGGGCACGCGTTGCAAAGATTACAAATAACAGCACAACGACATTCAGAAAAGCCGGACTTAGCGCTTCGACTGTATATAAGTTCAGAGTAAGAGCATATAAGATGAGCGGCAGTACAGCAGTTTACAGTGCTTACAGCAATGAGCTAGCGGCGAGAACAAATCCGTCTGTAATGAAAGGCGCAAAGCTCGGCGGCAGAGCGGCTGACGCACTGCGTATAAACTGGACTAAGAATGCTTCTGCCGATGGATATATCGTTGAGATGTATCAGGGTAATAAGTGGGTAAGAGTTGCTAAGATTACTAATAGCAATACGACTACTTTCAGAAAAGCAGGACTTAAGGCTTCGACTGTATACAAGTTCAGAGTAAGAGCATATAAGATGAGCGGTAAGACCGCGCTTTACGGTAACTACAGTGCTACTGTTACTGCCAGAACAAACCCGTCTATAATGAAAGGCGTTAAGATCGGCGGTAAGGCTAAGGACGCGCTGAGGGTGAACTGGAGTAAGAACACTTCCGCACAAGGCTACATAGTAGAAATGTACAAGGGCGGAAAGTGGGTCAGAGTTGCGAAAATCACAAACAATAGCACGACTACATTCA
>JABLTK010052261.1_pt1 | contig 11034 bp, 7 predicted proteins | sample 7160131 | NCBI WGS metagenome assembly JABLTK01 (sample SAMN14651221, study PRJNA627086) | human gut metagenome | isolation source: feces | host: Homo sapiens
CTCCCTGACGCTAAATATGGTGATAAGGTAGTCGCAAAATTTCAAATATAAAAGTGCTATAATGTATAAAATAAATATATTATTCGCATAAAAATATTCTCACACAATATTATTAATATTAAAAAATTAGTATACTAATTATTAGTATACTAATTTTTTCTATATTTGTCAAATTGTCTTAATTCCCTAAAAAACTTTTTCAATAATTCTGCACATTCATCGCTACAAACATTGTATTCTACTTCTACCTCATGATTTAATTTTATATCCTTTAGCAAATTAATTTTTGAACCAACTGCTCCTCCTTTTGGATCCATAGCGCCTATATATATTTTTTTTATTCTAGAATTTATTATTGCACCAGCACACATTGAACAAGGTTCTAAAGTGACATACATCTCACATCCTTCTAATCTCCAAGCATCAAGTTTTTTACAAGCTTTTTCTATCGCTAAAATCTCTGCGTGTGCACAAGCTTGCTTCTTTGTTTCTCTTAAATTGTGAGCTCTAGCAATTATCTTGCCATCTTTAACTATCACAGCGCCTATTGGCACTTCTAATTTTTCATATGCCTTTTTTGCCTCTTTTATCGCCAATTTCATAAATTTTTCTTCCATTTTTCGTATCCCTCACTTATGTTGAGATTTTATCATATCTACCGTATTAAAACAATTGCCACTTGACTTTTTTGCATAATTTTTTTCAACTATCAGTTACTGTTCAGCCTTAAACACAATAAAAAACTAGGAACGCACTCCTAGTTTTTATAATAGAAATATTACATTTTATATTATTAGTGATTAGGTGTATAAATATCTAAACAGATGCCTGTTATAGCAGTATCCTCATATTTTTCACCTTTATATACATCAACAATCTCAAATTTAAATTTAGCTTCTTTGCCAGATTTAGCATGTAAGCCAAATGAACTTATGTCTATATATTGTGGCTTAATAGTATCCTTTAATTCAATATTAACAATATGCTCTCCATTATAGTACATTTTTAGTTCCTTTACCCTACTGTTGTTTTTCCATTTTTCACTATTTTCTGCATATCCATTTACTATACACAAGCTCATAAAATCAATACCATAGTTCTTATCAGCTACAACATACTTTTGTGATAGTTCTATATATTCGCCTATACCATAGCCATCTGCACCTTCTACCCACGCATTTTTTCTAAGGTCATTTGTTATATTTGAAGCTTCATAAGAAAAACCAGCTTGAGGCTTTAATGTTGAAGATGCCTTTGCTTTGCTTTCAACATCCTGTACAGCACACCACACAGAGCATCCAGGGCCAATTTTATCTTCAAAGCCATACAAACTTTTATCCGGTCCATAATAAACTAAGCCACTTTCTTCCTCTATATCGCAAAATTCTCCTATAGTCTCTGGGCGCAATTTTCCATCATTTTTAGTTTCTAATATAGCTGTTTTTGTATTTGCATCATAATCCACACTTATTCCAAGTAATGTAGCTAAACTTCTAAGTGGTAAATATGTTCTATTATTATATGTAATTGGTAGCTCTATTTCATTTGTTGTAGCATCTCTAAATGTTTGTTCTTTTCCATTCAAAGTTATTTTTATCTCGTCATTTCTATATGCTTGTATCCATGTACCAGCAGATACAGTCAATGTTGTTCCTAATATAAATCCAGCTAGGCTTGCGGTAGCAACCGCCTTTATATTATTTTTCATTTTTACTCCTCCTCGTATTCGTTTGCTTTGTTCACAAATCACAATATTTTTTCGTAATTTGGGGCTCTCATAACGATTGATACAAATATCAACCAATTTATTAACGTAAATCACAATTTTGATAAATTGCAATAACATAAAAAAATTTTAATATATGTGAATATCCAACGAAATCTTTATTTTTATAAAAGCAAACATGAAAATACTTATTATCGATCTATATTACCCTCTTAACATTTTTTTGTTTTCTTTTTCTAGTTGTTTTAAACTTTTCTTCGGAGTAGGTAAATTCTCTGGCATAGTTCCACCATTCTTTTTTATAACTTCTCTAATATTATTGCCAATGTTATAGTGGGCTTTATTTGCATCTTTTTCAGTCTGTATATTATCTTTTTTTAATTTTGATTCTGTCTGTGTAATACGAAATAGATTAGCTGCAAGTTCTTCACTTCCCATATTATCTAAAATATCTTCTCTGTATCTTAATCCTTTTCTTTTAGCAATATCATTAGCTGTTTCACCATTATATAAACCTTTATAGCCTGCATTGTGAAATTTGTCAAAATTTTTAACTCCTGCTTTTTGTGCGGTTTGGTTAAGTGAGTAATTTCCTTTTCGTGTCAAATCTCTTTGATAAAATCTTTTCTCGTCTTCCGTCAGCATGCTATATTCTTTTTCACTAATTTCTTGCTTTCTAGTTTGAACTGCAAAATATGTTTGAGCAAGAGCAATTACTTTTTTTCTACTATCTCCATTTTGTGCTATTAAGTAACAAGCATAACGAGTTAATTTATAATCTACAATTGTTTTTTCTGCTCCTTTAGGCATTTTTATCGTTTTATTGACGTCAGTAAAATGTTCAAACACACTGATATCACTATTTTGGCAAGATATTTTTGATTTATCAATTATTTTTTCAAAATTTTGCCAGTTCGAGTATTGTAGAATAGGCATAAGCTCTCTAGCATACCAAAATTCAACACCATTTTCATCAATATGTTTTATATCTTCAAATGATTTATTAGTCTTATCTATATCATTCAATAATATCATCTCCATTTCGTAATATTTTATTTTTAATTATTCAAGCACCATTATAAAAACAATTGTTTGTGAAAGTCAATTACTTTTTATTGAATTATTATTAAATAAATATAATGCTACTTTATATGAGAGATTAGTTTTATCTAACTTTCTAATACTACCATTAATAAAAGTAGGGTTTACTTTAGAAAACTCACATATAAATTCAAGTCTTTGTTTTAAACTTTCCTCAAATTGTATTTCTTGTTTAATTATCTTCATTACAGACACCATCCTTTCGCTTGGATGATTTTAATTGTTTTTAGGCAACAAAAAAATCAACCAGATTTTATTTTCTGATTGATTTTGTATCAATTCTGTTCCATTAGTTCGAACAGATACGTCATTGGTGCGCCCGAAGGGACTCGAACCCCCAACCTTTTGGTTCGTAGCCAAATGCTCTATCCAGTTGAGCTACGAGCACATCACAAATATATTATACAATGATTTTTCAAAAAAGCAATAACTTAAATTAAAATCTATTGAAAATTATCAAAATCTATACTATAATTTGTTTGCAATGCGTTCGTAGCTCAGTTGGATAGAGCGCTCCCCTCCTAAGGGAGAGGTCGGAGGTTCAATTCCCCTCGGACGCACCAAGTTAAAGGTATAGCTAGTGTTTTTGCTATACCTTTAACTTTTTAACATCTCTTTTATTTTTTCTTTCCGAAGCTCCACTTCTACTTCTTTTAAGCTTGAGTTTTCAAGTGTTAAAACAACTTTTTCTCCTGGCTTTTTCGAATATAAATATTCTCTTAGTTTTGTCATCTTATTTATTTCATTTCCATCAATTTTTGTTAATATATCGCCTTTTGCTACTCCCACCTTTCCGCAAGGTCCTGTTTTGTCAACGCTTACGATATATATTCCTTTTTCAAAGTTGTTCTTGTTTTCCATATATTTTATTGCTCCATTATCATACGCATAAAGTCCTAAATATGCTTCATCAAATTTATCTTCTAGTACATATGAATTTATTACATTTTTTATTAAATTTATTGGTACTGCAAAGCCTATCCCCTCTGCTGATGTAATTTTTACTGTGTTTATTCCAATTACTTCCCCCATTGCATTTATTAACGGTCCACCACTGTTTCCTGGATTTATGCTTGCATCTGTTTGAATTAAGCCTTCCATATATACTTTTTCATTATTCTCTTCAAACATTATTGTTCTATCTAACCCGCTTACTATGCCCTTTGTTGTCGTTCCTTGAAATTCGGCTCCTAGTGGATTTCCTATCGCTATTACCTCATCGCCAACCAATATGTCGTTTGAATCGCCTAATATCGCAGGCGTCAAGCCTTTTTCTTCAACTTTTATTAAGCTCAGGTCTATGTTTTCCTCCACCCAAACTATTTTTCCCTGTACTGATCTGCCTGTGTTTAGCGTTACGACAATCTTAGCTCCAACTTTTTGTGCCAAATGTTGATTTGTTAATATATATCCTTTTTCTGATACTATTATCCCAGTTCCGAAGACCCCATTTTCTAGCTAAATCCAGATCAAAAACACTTGTACCACTAGGTTTTATAAGTCCTATTCCAACCGTGCTCTGCATTGCTCTTTCGACATAATTACTCGTCTTAGTAGCATTAAATTCTGTTATTTCTTCTTTTACCGTGTTTTCTCCACTGCTGCTTAGTCTCTTTGCAAAGTCATCTATCTCACTTGCTTTTTGCATAGCATTATTGACATATAAAGTTATTGTTACTGTAACTAATATTACTAGTATATACTTAAAAAAATTACCATTTTTTCTTTCTCTATATCCATACGACTCCATAATATACCTCCTAAGGTAAATTTTTGCCGTTTTTCTTAGTTTTATACTTGCAGGCTTATTATTTAACATTTAATATGCAAAATCATTTTTAGAGCATTTTAGTAGCTTATGAGAATTAATATGTTGTTTTCACACAAAAATAGAATCCTCACTGTTATACTTTTAATATGTATCATCTTTATTAGACTAGCTAATTTAAAATGATTCATATTATTTTTAATAACAATTTGGATTCTATTTTTTATTCCGACTATTTTAAATGATTTACAAAAGATTCTTTTTATTATTTACCTATTTGTTTTATCTTTTCTACGTATTCTTTATCGATTTTTCCCCATTTAAATCCTAATTCTTCTAACTCTTTTTCCGTTTTTTCATAATGTACGTGTACTACCATTTTCTCTGCATCATTTAAAATTCCTTTTACATACATCGATACAAATTGCATTTCTTTATCTTGATAATTATCTAATAGTATTTTGTACATTTCTGCAATTGGTACTGTCTCCGCATCAGTAAGCATTTTTATATATCCTTCTATTGTTGGGCTTGATGAACTAACTAGATGATATACCTCATTTTGAGTCTTTTTATTTATTAGTAATACTATTGCTCTTGCTAAATCATCTATTGGTGCCAATAAAATATTTTCATTCTTTATTTCCAATGGTATTTTATTCATTCTTGCCATTACTTTTGTCAAAATATATAAATCGTTTTCTTCATAATTCTTTTGGAACTTTCCATCTTTCATTCTCCAAGTTAAGTTTGGCAAACGATATATTGATGCTGATAATTTCTTCTCTCTTATATTTTTTATAACCTCTTTTTCAGCTAAATATTTTGTATATGCATAAACATTTTCTTTATATAGTTGTCCTATATATAACTTATCTTCCGTCAAATTTGGATATTCCATAGTTTGCTTAGTAAGTACATCCCCCGAAACACTCATTGTTGAAATATGATGTAATTTTGCATTACTTAATTTAGCAAACTCAATTACATTGCATGTCCCAATGTAATTGATTGCTCTTGCTTTCTCAAATGAACAGAAGTATGAAACATTAGCAGCTGAATGAATTACAATAGAAACGTCATGTGTCAATTTCTCGTACACATTATCATCCAAGCCTAATTTTTCATTAGTTATATCACCATTTAATGTTATTACCCTGTCATTTTCTTTTGGAATACTTGTATATGTTTTCAAGAATTCATCATATTTTTCTTTTTTTCTAATAATACAATAAATTTTTCTATTTGTTGTTTTATATAGTTCTTCTAGCAAATGAATTCCAAGAAATCCTGTTACGCCTGTTAATAGTATATCCCCATCATTCTTCGTTTCTACCACTATATCTTTTATGTCTGATATATCTTTATAATTTTCATCATCTTTATAATCTTCATCTTTTTTATCATCACCTAACAAGATATTGGCTAGTTTTCTTATGCTCTTTCCTCTATAAAAGTCTTGCACTTTAACCTCTATACCCATGTTAGATAATTCTGTGATTAATGCAATAACTCCTAGTGATGTAAGACCAGATAAAAGCAAATCGCTCTCAACACTTATATTTTTTCTCTTTAAAGCTCTTTCGGCACATTTTTGTAATTTCTTTTCTAACTCGTTTTGAGGTGCAATATATTTTTCTTCGATATTTGTATCTGGCTTTGGTAAAGCTTTTCTATCTATTTTTCCATTATGATTTAATGGCATTTTGTCCAATTGCACATAGTATGTTGGTACCATATAGTCTGGTAATTCTTTTGATAATTCTTCCTTTAGTTTTGGTATTCCTATTTCTTCAGTTGCTGTGAAGTATGCACACAAGTATTTTTCTCCCATGTTTTCGAACACTGTAACAACAGTTTCAGCTATAGAAGCATATTTAAGTATAGTGTTTTCTATGTCGCCAAGCTCAACTCTTAAACCTCTGATTTTAATTTGATTATCAATTCTTCCTAAGTATTCAATATTTCCATCAGGAAGCCATCTTGCTAAATCACCTGTTTTATACATTTTTTCAGAATCATAATATTCATTCTTTATAAATTTTTCGTTTGTTAGTTCATCTCTTTTTATGTATCCTTTTCCTACTAGCACACCACTTATTATAAGTTCACCTGCGACACCGACTGGCAACAATTTATTAGCTTTATCTAATATCAAAAGTTGTGTGTTATCAATAGGCTTGCCTATCGGAATTATACTTGGTATGTTTTCTTTAGGACATTCATAACACGAAACATCGACTGTACATTCAGTTGGTCCATACAAATTTATAAGTATTGTTCCATTTTGACCTAGCAAGTTATAAAAATCTTTTACGTGTTCACTTTGAAGAGCCTCACCACTTGCAAAAACATATTTTAATGTTTTTAATCTTGAAATTTGATTCTTATTTATTTTTATATACTGTAAAAATGCCATTAACATAGATGGTACAAAATGCATATGTGTTACATTTTTATCTTCTATTGCATTTATTATTTCTAATGGATCCTTGTGTCCTTCTGGTATAAGTATTTTCAAGCTACCGCCATACATGCTCCACCAAAATAGTTCCCATACTGACACATCAAAAGTATATGGGGTTTTTTGAAGTATTACATCATCTTTCAAAAGAGGATAATGTTCATGCATCCACTTTATTCTGTTTATTGCACTATGATGTTGTATTTGCGCACCTTTTGGTTTTCCAGTAGAACCTGATGTATAAATTACATATGCCACATCTTTTGAAGATACATCTATTTTAGGATTTTCTTTTGAATATTTTTCATAATCAAACTTATCTACTTCCACGCATTCTTTCGCCATCGTTAACTTGTCCAACCATTTTGAATTAGTAAGAACAATAGGTGCTTCACTATCTTCTAGCATGAATTCTATTCTATCACTTGGAAAATGTGGGTCCATAGGCATATATGCACAGCCAGCTTTTAATGCTGCATAAATACTTATAAGCATTTCAAATGAACGTTCTTGCATAATTCCTATTATTGAATTATGTTTTACATTTTTGCTTATGATATAGTTTGCAAGTGAATTTACTTTTTGATTAAACTCACAATATGACATCTTATTTCCCTCAAAATATAATGCATCTTTTTGAGGAAATTTCATAACATTCTCTTCTAAAAAGTCATATATTCTCTTTTCTTTTGGATAATCTTTTTTAGTATCATTAAATTTTTTCAATATTTCTAATTTCTCATCATCAGTAACAACCTCTATATCTTTAAATGATATTTCTTTTTTCCTTATTACTTGCTGTACTATATGCATAAGTCTTGCATATATTTTCTCTATTTCATTTTCCGTGAATGCTTCATCTTTATAATCTATATTTACATCTAATACGCCCGCACCTTCCATATCAGCTATATTCATCATAAAGCTAAGTTCTGCACAACCATTAAAAATCCATTCTGTTTTGTATTTTGTTTTTATATTTTCATCATATTTTGCATTTTGAAAAGATACCATTATATCATAAATATTAGAACTTCCGTGTTTTTCGCTAATAGCATGCATTATTTTTTGGTACGGATATTTTTGATGTCTAAAGATTTCAAAATGTGCCTTTGTAATGCTATTACATAAATTTTTAAAATCCGAATTCCAATCAATTTTAACTGTCATTGGTAAAATATTATTAAACATACCTACTATTTTCTTTTCGGTTTTTCCTGATCTATTTACACCTATCGTACAAAGTGTAATATCATCAGCATTATTAGTTCTCGAAGCATACAAAGAAACAACTGCTTCAAAAAATACTGCCATAGAAATCCCATTTTCTGTGCAAAAGTCTTCTATTACTTTCTTTTCTTCTTTTGATATAATAAATGATTTTCTTGAAGCTGCTACGCTTATTACTCCTTTTTTACTTGCAAGTGAAACAAAAGTTGGTTTTTCATTATATTTTTCATTCCAATATTCTTCATCTCTTTCATAGTTTTTTGAGTTAAAATATTCTTTTTCACTCTCTAAAAATAAAGTATATGAAGGTATATCATTTTGTATTTCTTCTCCGTTTAACAAAGCCTCGTAATACATAAGAACCTTCGAATAAACAATTGCCATAGACCATGCATCAGATATTGCATGATGTAGTTTTATGAAAATTCCTTCTTCGCCATCTAATTCAACCAATTTAAAGTCATACAATTTAGATGTAAAGCCAAATGGTTTTCTCATCCATTTCTCGCTTTGGACCATAGGATTTTCTCCATCCAATTTAATAATCTCAATTTTTTCTTCTCTGTAAGGCTCTATATACTGACTTATTTCACCATTATCATTTTTTAGCCTAAGTCTTAGCCCATCTGCATTTTCGATTAATTTATTTATGGCTTTTTTCATTAGTTCCAAATCTACTCTGTCGAAAAATCTCGAATAACCTCCAATATTTGAAATTGAAGTGTTTTTAAAAAATTGATCCGTTTCAATTACATTCTTTTGTGGCTCTGTTAAACTAAACACAATTTTTCCCCCTTATATTACTTATTCTTATTTAAAACAATCGTGAACTTTGTTCCTATGCCTTCTTTAGTTTCAAAAAACATATCTCCATTAAATTTTCCTTTGATTGTTGAATAACACATATATAGGCCTAAGCCCGTGCCATTTTTGCCTTTTGTGGTTATCATTTTTTTAAATAATTTTTCTTGTACTGATTTAGGAATTCCTCCTGCATAATCTTCTACAGTAATATAATATTTGTCTTCATCACACGAAACATCTAAATTGATCTTTCCTGTTTTTCCTTCGTAAGCATCTATTGCATTTATAACTAAGTTGTTTATAACTTGCACAAGTGCACTGATTTCGCCATAAATTGTTGCATTCTTATCTAGATTAATATTTACATCCAACGTACAATTTCTATGAAGCAATTGCTCTTTCATTAGAATTTTAACACGTGCTACAAGCTCTCCAATGGTGAACTCTGTTACATTTGAAGCATTCATTGTAACAGCTTGTCCTTTTACAGCGTCGATTATTTCACCCATATATTCTAGATAAACTTTAATCTTATCATTCCAATCCTTCATATCTTTTGCAATATCATGATGATCTTCACTTGTAACCATCGGATTAGATATTGACATATCATATTCATTTATTAATTCTTTTAATGCCTGCGATGCACCAGATATAGACATTATTGGGGTTTTTAAATTATGTGCTATCCCTCCTATCATTTGTCCGAGTGAAGAAAGTCTTTCTTGCTCGACAATTATTTCTTGATTTTTTTGTACCTGCATAGCATGTTTTTTCTCTAAATCTAATATTTTATTAAAAGATACTACCAAATCGCCTACTTCATCATTAGACAAAACTGGCATCTTCTGGTCGTAATCTATTGTTTTTTCATTTGCAATTTTTTGCATATTGTTGGCAACAATAATTACCTGTTCACAAATATCTTTTGAAAAATACTGCATAAAAAACGCACACATAAGCAATAGCGCAATACTTGTAAATATAATTATTTTAACATACTCTATTGTTTCTGTATTATACATTATTCCAACCGCTATTTTCTGACCATTAATCTCATAAATTTTACAAACGCCTTGAATTTTAGACGCATAATATCCATAAGTTCTTCCATCATTAGCATTGTAAAATGTATATCTTTTAAAGAAGTTATCTATTCCCGTTTTCTCCTTGTCAGAATATAGCACTTCATCTTCGGTTATTATAAATAATTCATCTGAAGTCGAATGTTTAGCTATTTCATGCAACTTTTGTTTATATTCGTCAAGTGTCTTGGCTTCATCGAAATTTATGAAATTCATTTGTGAATTATAATTTTCGTATATGAAATCTCCGCTTTCACTGGCAAGCATTGAATTAGTAGCAAATGCAAACAAAAATATCGTTGCCATTATAAGTGGATAAATCAAAAAGAATATTTTCCACTTGTATCCTATATTAAATTTTCTATTGTATTTAGATTGATTATTTATTTCCGTTAATACACTGGTAAAAACCTCTTTTGAAGATATATATGATAATAATGCCAAAACTAGGGTAAATGCAAAAATAAGCAAAGCAACTCTTAATGTAAGTACCATTTCAGCACCTGTAAAAAACAAAATAAAACCAATTGCCAAACTCGGAACAAGTGCATGTACCGCATATATCTTATATGGAGATGTAAAACATCTTTTTCTTATTTTTTCGATTGCCTTCTTGCTATATTCGTCATCTTTATTTATATATTTTTTGTATTTGCTAACTTTTGAAACTTGATATACAAAAAACATATTAAAGATTACCATTACCGAAATAATAATCATCGTAAATTGAACATTAAATAACATTCCATCATCAATTCCACGTTCAAATTCATTATTAATCGAATTCGGCGGATAATTCAATATTACTGGAATTAAGTAATAAAATATAATAGCTGCTATTATAAAAAATATATTA
>JABLTK010046764.1_pt1 | contig 11028 bp, 11 predicted proteins | sample 7160131 | NCBI WGS metagenome assembly JABLTK01 (sample SAMN14651221, study PRJNA627086) | human gut metagenome | isolation source: feces | host: Homo sapiens
AAATCTGCAAAACGATTTCCTTCTCCGATTCCTCCAGATTTTCGATCCGAACCCCTTCCATTTCCAGCAGTTTTGCGCTATAATCTTTCGTGGACAGAGTTTTTCCTCCTCAGGTTGTGGATTGTCGCATTTTCATTTTACCTGATCGGATTTACTTTGTCTATCTTTTTTGCCGATACCCCTACTTTTATTATAGAGCAATAATAAATTTGCGTGAGAAGCGAAACTATGGCGCCGGCAGAGGCGCGGAAAAGAGCATCGCAAGTTTTATCTGCCGTGTAAAGAAGGAACAGGCAGAAAAATTCAAGGCATACAATACGGATCTGGGAAAACCATCAAACGCTGTTTTGCGGGAGATTGTAATGAAATACATCGGAGAAAGCGATCGGGACACATAGAACCCCATCGGCGAATCCAATTTCTCATTTCCTCATAAGGTGTTCTGTTTGCAGACCGACTGTTCAAAAGGGCATAACGATGGCAAACAAAGGCAGAAGCGACCCGAATTCGTTAGGCGGATACACGAATTACGGCGAAAAGGGCAAGCGTTCCGGCAGGACGGAGCCAAACCTGTTCGGCGGATACACAACCTACGACACCAAGGAAGGAAAATCGGTCGAAGCGAACTCAATCTCTTTGGCGGCGGCTATACGCATTACGACGCGAACGGGAAGAAGATCGGCAGCAGCGAGCCGGGCTTTTTCGGCGGCTATACCAATTACGATGCAAACGGTCATAAGGTTGGCAGCAGCGAGCCGGGGCTTTTCGGCGGTTATACCAGCTATGATGCGAACAGGCACAAGACCGGCAGCAGCGCTCCCGGCCTATTTTCAACGCCCAGCAACGGCAGTTCCAAGTACACTGCGTCCGATTCGGCACATGCAGCGGCGAGGGCTGCTATATCGCGACCTGCGTCTACGGCTCCTATGGCGCGCCCGAGGTGCTGACGTTGCGGCGATTCCGAGATGAAATTCTGAAAAAGCATATGTTGGGCCGCATGTTCATTCGCTGCTATTACGCAATCAGCCCGTATCTGGTAAAATGGTTCGGGAAAAGCCAATGGTTCCGCCGCTTCTGGCGCAAACGGCTGGACGTGATGGTTGCGCGTCTGAATTTCCGCAAAAACCGAGCGTCCGAGGGATAAACCTTTAAATACGCGTAGAACCATGAAAGGCATAATTTCAGCACGCCATGAAGGATGAGGTCGCCATTTCGAATCTGGTCATCAGGTTGGAATAGAAAAAGCGCTTGCAAATTGATGGAAGATGGGGTAAGATGGAGTCACACGAGGGAGGGGAGAACATGAGGCTTTGCAGGGGAGATTGCATCGGTCTGGCGGCGCCCAGTCATCTTGCCACGCGGGAGGGTTACGCGCCGGTCATTCAGGCGATGGAGGCGCGCGGGTATCGCGTAAAGACGGCGGAGAACATGTTTTCAAGCGCGTGGGGCTTTGCGGCTTCGGCGGAGGATCGCGCGCGGGACATCAACCAGCTGATTGCGGACGACGAGGTGAAGCTGATCTTCTTTGGCGGCGGTGAGGGAGGCGACGAGGTGATTCCGCTGATCGACTACGCTTCGGCCGCGGCGCATCCGAAAATGTGGCTCAGCTTCAGCGACGGAACCAGCGTTCTGTCAGCCATCAATCGCCGCGCGGGGCTGCCGGTGCTGTACGGGCAGTCGCCGAGCGGATTTGCGGAGCCCTCAGCCTATGACGCGGCCAACTTCCGCGCACACGTGGAGGAAGGATGCGCGCCCGCGCATCTGAAAAGCGGCGCATGGCGCACGGTGACGGGCGGAACGGCCAGCGGCACGCTTTCCGGCGGGTACTTGGACAATTATGTGTTTCTCGCGGCCAGCGGATGGATTGCGCCGAAGCCGGAGGAGGAATTCATTCTGGCGCTGGAGGAGCACGAAATGTTCTTCGGCGTCGAGCATGTGAGCGATTCCATCGGCCGTCTGGAGCAGACGCCGGTGATGCCGCACGTGCGCGGCATTCTGTTCGGGCACTATTCAGACCCGATGAACGAGCATCTTCTGTTCCGTCTGAAGGTGCTGGGGGAGAAGTGGGGCATTCCCGTGGCCTATACCGACGATTTCGGCCACGGCGTGAATCACGCGATTTTTCCGTTCGGCGCGCACGCGACGCTGGACACGGAAAACGCGGCGCTTTCCTATTCCTACAGGTAAGGTGCGCATGCCAGGAGAATTCCGGACGCATGGAGAAATCCGTGCGTTCTTTTTATGCCGCCGTGCGTGGAAAATCTGGAAGAGGACAAATGATGATACAGAAACACAAATGAGACGATTGTTTTTATATATCGAATGTGCTAAAATTCCCTTGCAAGTGGTCAAAAAAGTCGATGAAATTCTATGCAGCAAGCTGCAAATGGATGCGGATTGCGAAACGGAAGGAATGATGGGATGGTCGCGCAGAGAAAGCTTCCGAGCCGGGAGCGCCTGAGCTATCGATTCAGGCAGTACTGGCCCGCGTACATTCTTCTTCTGCCGGTGGTGGCGTGGTATATCATTTTCTGTTATGCCCCGATGGGCGGTCTGGTAATTGCCTTTAAAAAATACAGCGTGCTCGCCGGCATCGGCGCAAGCCCGTGGATTGGTCTCAAGAATTTCGAAAAACTGTTTACCTCGCAGGCCTTCTATCAGGCCATCAAAAACACCCTGATTCTCAGCGGACTGAACTTCGTGTTCGGCTTCCCGCTTCCCATCATTTTTGCCATCCTTCTGAACGAAATGCCGGGCGTGAAATATAAAAAGGTCGTGCAGACGGTCAGCTACCTGCCGCATTTCATTTCGTGGTCTGTGGCGGGCGGCCTTGTGTACATGCTGCTTTCGCCCAGCACCGGCGCGATTGCCGCGGTGGTGCGCGCCATGGGCGGCACGCCGCAGAACTACATCGGCATCAGCCGGTATTTCCGGCCGATCGTGGTGGTTTCGGACATCTGGAAGAGCATCGGCTGGAGCGCCATCATCTACATTGCCGCCATTACCTCGGTGGACGAGGAGCTGTATGAGGCGGCGACCATCGACGGCGCGGGACGCTTCGCGCGCATCTGGCACATTACGCTGCCGGGCATCCGCGGCATCATTTCCATCCAGCTGATTCTGACGGTGAGTAAAATTCTGAACGTAAGCTTCAATCAGATTTTCGTGCTGATTTCCGACCTGACGCTGGACGTCGGCGAAACCATCGACTACTACGTCTACCGCGTCGGTCTGGGTTCTACCAATAACATGAGTCTGGCCACCGCGTCGGGCATGTTCAAATCCGTAATCGGTCTGGTGCTGATCGTTGTGACCAACTATATCAGCCACAAGCTTACCGACGGGGAGGGAATCTGGTAATGAAAATTAAGAAAACCATGGGTGACCACGCGTTCAATGCCATCACCTATATCGTGATGACGTTCGTGCTGGTGGTCACGCTGTACCCGTTCTGGTATGTGGTGGTCGGCTCCGTGTCCAGCATGGCGCACCTGATCAAAAACGGCTTCGTGCTGTGGCCGGACGGCCTTCATCTGGACGCGTACGAGCAGGTGTTCCGCAACGATCTGGTGCCCGTGGCCTACCGCAACACGCTGATCGTCACGCTGGGCGGCACGGCGCTGAGCATGCTGCTGACCATTCTGGGCGGCTTCGTGCTTTCGCTGAAAAAGCTGCCCGGGCGCGTGTTCTTCACGTTCTTCTTCGTGTTCACGATGATGTTCGGCGGCGGTCTGGTGCCCACCTTCCTCGTTGTCAGCCGGCTCGGCATGATTGATACGCTGTTTGCGCTGATCGTGCCCGGCGCCATCAGCACCTATAACATGATTCTGATGCGCAACTTCTTCGAGAGCGTTCCCGAAAGCCTGTATGAGGCGGCCTCCATCGACGGCGAAACGCTGCCGGGCTACGTGTTCCACATTCTGCTGCCGCTTTCCGGCGCGGCCATCGCCACGATCACGCTGTTCTACGCGGTGGGCTACTGGAACGACTACTTCAGTAGCATCATTTACATCCGCAACAATCGCCTGTGGCCCATGCAGACCGTGCTTCGTCAGGTGCTGCAGACGGCGCAGATGAACAACATGATGTACGACGACGCGAAGAAGGGCGTGGCCCCGGAAACGCTGAAGGACGCGATGATCGTCGTTACCATGATTCCCATTCTGTACGTGTATCCCTTCGTGCAGAAGCATTTCGTCAAGGGCGTCATGATCGGCTCCATCAAGGGATAAACCCTGTGCTCCGCGCGGTGGATGTCGCGCAAAAATATAGAGGAGGAAGACCCATGAAAAAGATCCTGTCTCTGGTTCTGTCTCTGGCAATGCTGCTGACCAGCGCAGCGATGCCCGCTGTGGCGGAAGAAGAGCCCGTTGTTCTCAACGTGTTCTATGCCACCTCCCGCCCCATGAACGAGGCCACCAATCTGACCCGTGAATACATCAAGGAAAAGATTGGCGTAGACTTCAACCTGACCGAAGGCGACGGCAGCAACTTCCAGCAGCAGCTGGCGCTGTACATTGCCGACAACAAGATGCCCGACGTCGTGCGTCTGGACTACGACCTCTGGAAGGAATACGCGGCGGAAGGCGCGTGGGCCGACCTGACCGACTACGTCACCGATGAGTACACCGACCTGAACAACTACGTCGGCGAATACTGGACCTATGCCAGGCAGAACGGCCGCATCATGGGCGTTCCGAGCCTGAGCGGCACGCCCTCCAACCACGTCGTGGCGATCCGTCAGGACTGGCTGAACAAGCTGAACCTCGAGGTTCCGAAGACGCTGGATGACTACATCACCGTAATGCGCGCCTTCACGAACGACGATCCCGACGGCGACGGCGAGAAGAACACCTACGGCATGGGCGGCAGCGGCACCGGTACCCTCAGCCCGCTCTTCGGCGCGTACGGCGCTTCCCCCGACGAGTCCTTCTTCCTCAACGAGGATGGCACCATCACCACCAACGCGATCAGCGAAGGCTACAAGCAGGGTCTGAAGACCATCCGCGACCTGTACGCGGAAGGCCTGATCGATCCCGAAGTGTTCACCTGCTCCAACGACCAGATGCTGAACAAGTGGTGCCGCGGCGAGATGGGCATCATGTCCGCAGCCTGGAGCCGCGCCGGCAACGCCTATCTCCGCTATGACTTCGCGACGCTTCAGCCCGACGCGGAAGTCAAGATCATCCTGCCTCCCACCGGCCCCGATGGCGAGAGCAACAGCATCTCCAACTCCCCGATGAGCGCCATGCTGGCCGTGAGCTATCAGGCGTCCCCCGAGAAGATCGAAGCCGCGATGAAGCTGTTCAACTTTGCTTCCAGCCCCTTCGGCTGGCGCGTGACCATGTACGGCATCCCCGGCGAGTTCTTTGACTACGACGAGGCTACCCAGCAGACCCTCTGGACCAGCGACCTGAACAACGGCGTTTCCAAGTCCGGCAAGTATGAAGTGACCGACATGCAGGTCTACAAGCTCTTCAACCACGCCGGTTGGGAAGCCCAGGGCGACGGCCTGATCGACGCGCCGCACGGCCAGATGTGGAAGGCCGGTTCCGCGATGCGCTTCGAAGAGAACGTGAAGCCCAACGTGTTCGTTATGTTCAAGACCGAGGAATACACCGAGCTGTTCGGCGAAGTGGATACCTACTTCCGCACCAGCATGCTGGCCTTCATCATGGGCGAGAAGGACATCGACGCCGAGTGGGACAACTACGTTGAGACCTACCTGAGCATGGGCGGCGAGGAAATCCGTCAGTCCCAGCTGAAGGCGTACAACGAAGCGTTCGGCACGAACTGCACCTTTGCGGAATAAGTTCATCCAAAGATAAAAAACCTGTGGTATGATCATTCGGTAAGCCGCAGGGATGGCCGGGGCGGCAATCGGGCTGCTCCGGCCTTTTCGCTGGAAAGCGCGCCGCGCGAAAGGATGGATGCTCATGGAAAAGAAACGAAGCCTTTCCCTCATGCAGAAGATGACGCTCTGGTTCATCCTGATTATCCTTCTGCCCTCCTGCGCGCTTTCCGTGGTGCTTTGCCGTGCGCTGACCGACCGGGCGTATGATATTCTGGTGGAAGATCATTACGCCGTGCTGGGCATCGCGCGGGAGAGCATCAGCCGCAGCGCCGCCAGCGTGGAAAGCATGGTGGAAATGCTGTCGCTGAACGCGGAGCTGAATAAGCTGCTCACCGACAGCAAGCAGACGCCCTATCAGCGCGTGGTGAAGATTCTCTTCGACGTGGGCGATACCGTGGCGCAGGCGCAGCTGATGCTGTCCGGACTGGACGCGCGCGTGACGCTGTTTTCCGAGGACGAGCGGATTCCCGAAACCTACTGGAATTTCCTGCGCCTGAAGCGGCTGGACAGCCTGCCGCAGTACGAGCGCTTTCTGCTCGCAGGCGAAACGAGGGGCTGGGGCGGCATCGGGCCGGTGTATCCCACGGAGACCGTGCTGCGCCCCGCCGGAAACCCGCAGATGCTGTGCTATTATCAGAAGCTGCTCGCCGGGTTCGGCGAATGCGTGGGCGTGATTCAGTGCGGCGTGTCGCCGCAGAAGATTTTTTCATCCCTGCAGATTGAGGGAAATGCGGATGTGCATTACTACGTATTTCAGGGCGGCGAGGTCATCTATCAGTCCGATGCAGAGCAGGCGCTGCCGGAGGAGTACCGCCCGGAGGAAAGCCGCCAGATCATCCGGCGGCAGCTGTATCTCAGTCGTCCGCTGGAAAGCATGGGCTTGTCGCTGGTGATGCGGCTGGACTATGGACAGCTGCACAGTCAGGCGCTGGCGAGCGGCCTTGTACCCTTCCTGACGGCCATCGGCAGCGGCGTTCTGCTGCTGGTGGCGACCTGCACCTTCCTGTGGTCGATTCAGAAGCGTCTCGATCAGGCGGTGGATTTCGCCCGCCGCGCCAAGGAGGGCAGCATGGAAATCGCCTTCCCGAACCCGGGCGGAGACGAGGTTGGCCAGCTGATCGACGCGTTCAACGCGCTGCTCAGCCGCCTGCAGGAGAACAGCCGCCGCATGATCGAGCATGAGCGCAATGAGAAATACGCCATGCGGCTGGCGCTGCAATATCAGATGAACCCGCATTTCCTGTTCAATTCTCTGAACTGGATTCAGATGAGTACGGAGCTCGGCGTGGAGCGCGAGCAGATTTCCGAGGCCATTCTGCTGCTGGGCAAGCTTCTTCGCAACAACCTTCAGGGCAGCGCCATGACGACGCTGGACGAGGAAGCGCGCTGCGCGCAGGACTATGTGCGGCTGATGAACATGCGCAAGCAGGACTTGGTCGGACTGGACTTGCAGCTGAACGAGCTGCCGGAGAACCTGCCGGTGATGCGCTTCCTGTTCCAGCCGCTGTGCGAAAACGCCATTCAGCACGGCATGGAGACGGGTCGTCCGCTGCACATCCGCATTCGGGGCTGGCAGGCAGGCGCGCAGGTGCATCTGGTCGTTGAAAACGACGGAGCCATGATTCCGCCCGACAAGCTGGCCATGCTGCGGCTGCAAACGCCGCCGGAGATGGATGAGCACGGCATCGGCCTGCGCAACCTCTCGGCGCGCCTGCGCCTGCTGTACGGCGCGGATGCGGCGATGGAAATCACCTCTACGCCGGAAATCACGAGCATCGAAACCACCTTCCTCCCGCGCACGCCGGAGGAAATTCAGGCGGGAACGGCCAACGGAAAGGATGAAACCGTATGCGGCTGCTGATTGTGGACGACGACAAATTCACCTGCCGGGGAATCCAGCTGCGCATTCAGAACATGAATCTGAAGCCGATTCAGGAGATTCACATGGCCTTCTCCGGCGAGGAAGCGCTGGCCTTCGCGCGGGAAAATCCCGTGGACATCTTACTTACGGATATTAAAATGGTGAACATGAACGGCTTGGAGCTGATTCGGCGGGTCAAGGAGCTGCATCCGCACGTGTGCAGCCTGATTCTGACGGCGTACGCCAGCTTTCCCTATGCCCAGCAGGCTATTGAGCTGGGCGTGATCGGCTTCCTGCTCAAGCCCTGCGGCAAGGAGGAACTGGAGGCCATGTTGCAAAAGGCAATCGCCCAGCGGGAAGCCTCCGGCGCGCCGACGGAAACGCCGCCGCGTTCGCCCATCCTGTGGGCGCAGACGTATGTGCAGCAGCATCTGAGCGAGAAAATCGATATGGTTCTGGTGGCCAACGAGCTCGACCTGAGCTACAGCTACTTCAGCAAGCTCTTCAAGCAGGAGACCGGCCAGAGCTTTTCCAACTACATCATTGAGGAAAAGATGAAGGAAGCGGGGCAGCAGGTGCTCGCCGGCCGCCGTACCGGCCAGATTGCCCGCGATCTGGGTTATCAGTCGCCGCAGAATTTCAACCGCACCTTCGTGCGCTATTATCAGTGCACGCCCGGCGAGTACCGCCGCCGAAAGATGGGCGGAGAAACAGACGAAAAAGAATAAACCGAACGCGCCCATCCGGTTTTAAGCAGCTGGATGGGCGCGTTTCGTGATCAGTGCAGCTTGGTGAAGGGGAAGGTCTGGCCGAAGTCCTCGACGGTGACCTTCCTGAGCTTCTGCGTCTTGCGGGGACGGTCGTTGAAGTCGGTGGGGGTCTGGGCGATTTCGTCCACGGTTTCCATGCCCTCGATCACGCGGCCGAACGCGGCGTAGCCGCCGTCCAGATGCGGCGCGTTTTCATGCATCACGAAGAACTGGCTTCCGGCGGAGTTCGGCATCATGCTGCGCGCCATGGAAAGCACGCCGCGCTCGTGGCGGATGTTGTTCACGAAGCCGTTCTGCTTGAACTCGCCCTTGATGTGCCAGCCGGGGCCGCCCATGCCGGTGCCGGTGGGGTCGCCGCCCTGAATCATGAAGCCGGGAATGACGCGGTGGAAGATCAGGCCGTCGTAGAAGCCGCTTTTCACCAGCTCCACGAAGTTGCCGACGCTTTCGGGCGCGAGCTCGGGATAGAGCTCCGCCTTGAAGGTGTGACCGTTTTCCATTTCAAAGGTGACGATGGGATTGTTCATGTCGTTAGCCTCCGATTTTTTCTACGCTATAGTCCACGCCCTTGGTGTCTACGCGTATGGTCTTGATTTTCTGCTCGCTTACGGGGCGGTCGTTCGCGCCGGTCTGCGTTTCGGCGATCGCGTCCACAACGTCCATGCCGTCCACAACCTCGCCGAAGGCGGCGTACTGCGTGTCGAGATACGTGCCGTCGGCATGCATGATGAAGAACTGGCTGCCGGCGGAGTCAAACGACGAGGAGCGCGCCATGGAGATCACGCCGCGCGTGTGGGACAGCTTGTTGTCAAAGCCGTTGGCGGAAAACTCGCCCTTGATGGAGTAGCCGGAGCCGCCGGTTCCATTGCCGTTCGGGTCGCCGCCCTGAATCATGAAGCCCTTGATCACGCGGTGGAAGATCAATCCGTCATAAAAGCCCTGATTGGCCAGCGTGATAAAATTGGCCACGGTGTTGGGAGCGACGTCCGGATACAGCTCCACGGTGATCACGCCGCCGTTTTCCATGGTGATGGTGGCAACGGGATCCTTTTCATTTTTCAGCGTATAGGCGGTAATGCTCTGCGTGGGCGTTTTGCTGTCGTTGGACTTGCAGCCGGTCAGCGCGGTCAGGCTCACAAGCAGCACCAGCGCCAGAAGAAGGGAAAGCGAACGTTTTTTCATGGGATGTCTCCTTTATTTCTCGGCGGTTTCCTCGCCGTATTTATACACCTCGTAGGTGTAGCCCTTCGTGTCCACGCGAATGGACGCGATGGTCTGCCGAACCAGCGGGCGATAGCTCTTATCCAGACTCATGCCGCACAGCGAGTCCAGCGTGCGCAGGCTTTCCGCGTCGCTCTTTTCAATCCAGCCGAACGCGGCGTACTTCCCGTCGTATTCCAGACGGGTAGACTGCATGATGAAAAACTGGCTTCCGGCGGAGTGATAATCGTCCTCCAGACGGCACATCGAGATCACGCCGCGCTCATGGGACAGCTTGTTGAGCGTGTAGCCGTTTTCGCTGAACTCGCCGTCGATCGTGTAGCCGGGGCCGCCGGTGCCGTCGCCGTTGGGGTCGCCGCTGCGCAGGAAGTAGGTGGGATATACATAGTCGATCTTCATGCCGTCGTAGAACCCGGCGTTCGCCAGCGAAATGAAGTTGGACACGGTGTTGGGCGCACTGGCGGGGTCGAGCGTGAAGGTCATGGTCGAGCCGTTTTCCATCGTGATGACCGCCGTGGGCTTGGGAATGTCGGCGTAGGGGCTTACCGTCTCCTTGGGCGCGCACGCGCACAGCAGGAGACATGGAAGCAGCAGAACGGCAATCAGCCAGCGTCTGTTCATGGCGTAACCTCCCCCAGCAGCAGCGCGCGCTTTCGCTCAACCATTTCGTCGACGCGCCGGATGTATTCCTCGATGTTGCGCACGTTCGGCGCGCGTTCGATGCGCCGCTCGCGCGGGAACAGCCATTTCGTGATCGCGCCCGCGCCCAGCGCCAGCACGCGCGCGGTTTCCTCCATGTTGCCGATGTTGTACAGGCAGGCGTGCCCGGCCTTGGCGTAGCCCACGTTTTCCAGATTTCCGGCCATGTATTTCTGCCGGTACAGGTAATAGGGATGCCAGCCGCCCTCTGCCAGCGTCTGACGGGCATAGCGAATCATTTTGTCCGCCGCGGCGCAGTCCGCCTGGTTGTGCGCGCCGCCCTCGCGGGTCAGCGCTTCGTGCAGACGGCTGGAGCGCTTGATCGCCAGCGAATGCACGGTGACGGACTCCGGATTCAGCTCGCGCACCTTTTCGAGCGTCCGGCGGAAGTCGTCCGTCGTTTCGCCCGGCAGCGCGGCGATCAGATCCATGTTGATGTGGTCGAAGCCCTCCTCGCGCGCCAGCGCGTAGGCGCGCAGCGTGTCCTGCGCGGTGTGCGCGCGTCCGATCACGCGTAGCGTCTCGTCCTTGAACGTCTGCGGGTTCACGGAGATGCGGTTGACGGCGTGCGCCTTCAGCATGCGCAGCTTTTCGCGGTCGATCGTGTCCGGCCGCCCGGCCTC
>JABLTK010091674.1_pt1 | contig 11011 bp, 14 predicted proteins | sample 7160131 | NCBI WGS metagenome assembly JABLTK01 (sample SAMN14651221, study PRJNA627086) | human gut metagenome | isolation source: feces | host: Homo sapiens
ATTTGTGACAAATTGTTCATAAACAGGTCCCGTAATGTTTTTCAAATTACTCACTCGATTGGTAACAAATTGGTATGTTTGATTGGTAAGATGTTTTCGAGCATAAGTGGCTACTGGATACAATGACATGACATTCTGTCCAAACTGGACTGTTGTTTGGAGAATAGAATCATTGATATGAGAAAGGAAACCAAGTGTAAGTAATGGAACTGGAATGTAATCAGTATGCTATGGGTCAAAATGAGTGGAAATCATGTTACAGTAGGTATAGAGAGAAGATCTGAGAAGACTGGATTCGACAGCAAAGTATCACTCAATTGGAGACATTCACTCTGAATGAAATTCATTAAGACATCTCCATCTTCTGTTCGGTTTTCAATAACTATGAAACAATCTCGCAGAACGACCAGATATGAACAAACTATCATTTGATATTGCTCACTATCCTCGCTGTAAGCATTTAGAATAAGTCGCATACTCCGTTGTAGTGACAAAAGATGTTGAATTCGAGTTTCCAGTTCCTTCTTCGCATCCCAGCATTCACGATATATTTGTCGATAGAAGACTGCACTCAAGAGTTCTAGAAGAGAGGAGTCAGTATCTGTTGTGAATTCAATAAGGTTCTCTGCTAATGGTACCAACACACCAACCACATCAAAACATTCCATTCCATCCATGAATAGCAACTCATCTCGGATACTCTGAGAGATAGCATCACTCTGAATCATAGGACTTAGTGTCATATGTAATAATCCAGAGTTCATAGAATCATGAATCCTGTCTTGCGGAAATGAGAGATAGATTGATGGGACTTGAGGATGAGATTCCCCTTTCTCATCCATCTTCTCAGTATCACGATCAGATTTGACATTCTTCATATCAGAAGAATGCTTGAAAAGTGATTTGTCAGGATGAGAACGTACTCGTCTTGATAAAGGAGGAATCGAATCTGATCCTGTCATGAGTTCCACACTTGGTTTCGATGCTGGATCTCTTGCCAATTGATGCTGAATAAGCTCATGAAAACGCAATTGAACTGATTCTTGACGATTCAGTACTTCTAAAACAACAGCCAGAAGAGTTTCCATATTGGCCAATCGCCTCTTAGAAACCACATCCACACTGATCACACGTGTGAAGATACTTGAGATAATGTCACTAAGGAACTGATAAGCCTCTTGAGTAGGGAACGTAGAGACAACAAAAATTACGAAATACGATAGATTGTCAGCAAAGGTAGTCGATTCAATATCATTGAACAACAGTAAAGAGAGTATTTCTTGAATAATTGGAAACAGTACTATAGTATGAAATCCAAAAACTGTCCTTACATTGATCATGTTGAAAACGGAGAAAAAGAAGAACCAATTCTTTCAGAATTCCTTGATAAATAAGAATCTGATGACTTTGAGAAACACGGGAATCATCTGATTCTTGGCCAATAGCTTGCATCAAATGGTTTGTATCCTCTGTGATATAGATTTTGAATTCCAAAAGAAACCCAAGAATCCGATCTATATCAACCAAATATCGTATGCAATGGATGTAGTGAGGAAGAAGTTTCGGATGAATGTAAAGAACAATAGAAGAAATCTCATTCAATCCACCATCATTCTGTTTACGATTCTTTCCTTTTAGCCAATAGTTTAGGAGTGTTACTAAATTGGCATATTCACCCAAAGCACTATTGGTATTAGCATCATAATCACGGTTATCCAAACATACTAAACATCGATAGAACATGTTATAAATGAGGTCTGTATTGGTTATCAATGGATCTTGTATCTTATGACGATTTGTGATGATGATATACAGAATATACACAATGAAATTCAAAGTTTTCAATGTTAAACATCTCTATGGATAAAAAGAAGCTGGGGAGAGTACAGTATCCTGAGGAGATTCACCAGATACGACTTCAGATGACAAATCTTGTTGTAAGGATGGAACTGATATCAAGTGATCCAAGAGAATGATAATTGCATTCATTGCATTGTAGTCTATCAATTCTTCAGACAAATGAACATCAGAAGAGTTATCAGAAGCATAATGAGTTTGAAGAAATGCAATGAAACCACTAATATGAGAGAGAAAGGATAATGATACGATAACTGAATCATAGGATAAGAGTTATGAAGAATAATTTCAGTCATATGATCATACACAGCATGATAAATTTCATTCTTAACTGCTGCTGATTCTGCATTTGTGATATAGAGAAATAACAGAGGAGTGAGAGTATCAACATAACAGATAGAGGCAGTAACCACACAACTCAAATACATCTGTTACTAAGACAATGAATAGAATGCTACTCGAATAGATACAATGGATGTGAAAATCATACCACTGTATGGAGTTGAGAAGAGTGTATACAGTCTATCATGAAACTCAACTGCAAGATCTGATGACAATTTCTCCCAAAGGAGTGGATCGAATATCACATGTGTTAAATACTCTTTGATAACCATTCTATCAGGAGTATGATCAAAGAGAATCAACGTCCTTACAAAAGAACATAATGATTCAATCATAGAAGAAGTGATAAGTGATCCTTGAATATCATGGAAGCATGATGATAGCAGATTCATTAAATCATTATCATAAACGCTGATCAACAAAGATGGATCGATGCGAAAGAGTAATTCAAAGGATTGAAGGAGTGTTTGAAGGAGAGTCACATGAACTAATGGTTATGTCAGTTATGCAAACTCACATTCATTCTTTGGTGACTGCAAGAGAATACTATGAAGACCAACAAGCAATCGGTGATGAGGATTCTGTTCCAAACTAGAGAGAGACGTGAAAAATAAACACATACATGAAGGGAAGGAGAGACGAACAGACAACAAAAGGAGCAGTTCCTCGATCCATCCTATACCAGCGACGATTTCCTTCTATTGGCACACTCGATATATTATCGCGAGTAAACTCAGTTGTTCCTCTATTGACAAGGGCACAGAAGCATCCGTTCTACATCTAATCGCAAAAAATCATCTCAAACAGACATCGATTCAAAGTTCACTCGAAGAAGCTGGATGATTTGATCATCTGAATCCAGACACATTCGTTCAGGTCTTAACATTCCTTCCGCAGGTTCCAAATGAGGAGGCAATTGTTCCGTCTGATAGAAATGAGGACCCAGTGTGCATCTGATCTTAACATCTACGTAAAAGACTTACTGTCTCGATAACGTGCGTTCATCCAATGTGCCCTGAGAGATCGTGAGATTATTCACCACAACACCCGAAGTCAAGCTCTCTCTTTGCAGAATAGGATTCGCTCGCTCTTTGGAATACACCGCTTTTTGAGAATAAGAATTAGAATCTCCAATCACAAAGACAGATTCTCCTACTGTGAATGGATAAAGGATATCAGATTGACTACATAGATAGTTATCAATATATAAGCAAGTATGAGTAGTAGAGGAGAAGGAGAGAGTGAGTAAGAAGCCATTCTTTTCAAGAAGAGAATCAGGAATAGGAAAGAGAATAGGAAGTACATATCGTGATCTTTGAGAAGAAGATCTGATATTGATCATACAATCATAAAGTACCCTTGAAGAGAACGAATTTCTATACTTACGAAATGATGTTTGGAGGATTGAGTAGGACAGATCAAGCCAATCTATCTAAGATATGTACAACATTCATACTGTCATGTGGAATTCCTTGTTAGAACAAGATAAAAGCGGAATTGTACACTCAACAGAAGTTGGAGTGTGTAATGAGACCAGACTCAACCACAATTGAATCAATACACTATAAATCAAACTAAAGAACTGTTTCCAACGGTTTTGAAGTATCCAAAGTCAAAGCACCAAGTTGAAGACCTGATGATAACAGATTCGTTGTCCCGAAAAACAACCCACCAGATGTTATTGGGGTAGAAAAGTGATTCCTTAACTCCTTTTCAACCAACTTGTTGAAGAGAGAATAAAGTTCAACAGCAAATTCTATTTCTCAGATAAATCAAAACAGTATCACCATTACAAGTGAAATAGGTTTCAAAAATGTCGAAGAATTGTGCAACATCCTTTGGAGACAAGATATTTGATTCTAAAGTATTACAGAACTTCTCTTGCATTTCTATATCCATTCCTGACCAATTTTTCTGAGCATAGGAAAGGAACTCTTCCAAATCCATCCCTATTCAATCATATCTAAGTAACACAATTACGACTTTCCTGGAACATCTTCAGAATGGATGAAGATTCAACCTATCGAGTAAAGATAACAATCAACACCTACAATCGGATCTGTAGATCCTTGGATATCTTCCATAGACAATAAATAGATATATTAATATAGAGAATATAGAGGATGAATCCCTGTAATCAAGACTCCAAAAATCGGTGTGATTCTGGATGCAGAAACAGATTCGATTTTACGGTACCTATGAAACCCCATTATTGAAAACAACAGATAATGAAGACCTACTGGATTGTTTGCGCGCTGTTTTTGTTTATGATGGTATCTGCAGAATGGGAAACTGTAGATTGTGCTGAAAAGTCCGTTGTAAAAGCCATCAATGTATGGTTCCGAAAGGTTGGTAATCGTTAGTACGCAGAAACAAAAATCAAGGAGTCACTTCCTGAAACTATTACCTATCATGTGGATCATGCTATTACATGTAAGAAGGAAACCATTGATTCTACTACCTATTATGGTTTAAGCCTTCACGGACTGGACACTACCCTTAAGTATTATGTATTGAACTCGATATCTTGTCATATGTAGGTTCACAATGTTGTTACTCATCTTACAATGACTGGTGATTATGTTCTTGATTCCAAGATCCTCGTAGCTAGTAAGAGTCTTTCAGAAACCCAGAAGTATCCTTGGGAAGGAACTCTATATTAAGGCATTCTGATTCTCTGCTACTTCGACATGTAATCAATGTTGTTTGTTACCAAAGTGAATGCCATGGCATTGTGGTTACTTTTGTTGTCGAATTCGATCTATATACTTTTCATTTTCATTGAAACATGACCTAAACATACTCTTGGCAATGGAACACTTTGAATCTGGAATGGAAACAATAGATCCAGAACAACTTTATATTGTCTCAAATGATCATTCTACAGTTTCTCCGCTATCTCCTGTAGTCTTAGAGCATCCTTCTTCGAAAGTGGTTGCTTCCGAACTAAAAAATGTCCAGACCTATACCGATCCTCTAATGATTTCGTCTCCAGTATGTGTTTCAGAGGATTCTCTCGTTAGTGTTGAGATTCCTAGTCCGCACTCCTCTTTTATTGGTGATGTGTATATTCCTTCAACTCTTCAGTTTAGTAAAAAGCAGGACATTGGTGAGATTGGTGAGTCGGAACAACCTAATGCCTACGCTGTTGTCGTGGACGGTGGTTTGAATATAAATGAAAAAGAAAGACAAAAGGAGAGAAAGTTGCTGATTCCCGAGATTACTCAGGAGTCGTCAGTATTAATTGAAACAACAACAGCATTCTTTTCAGAGTCAGTGACAGTGAATCACATGACTATTGAGTATGGTACTTGTAATAAGCGCTCCCTTACAACTGTAAATTTATCGGATTTTCCCTCTCTTATCTCGTTTACTGTTCGTAGTTGCTCTTTTAAGCATACAGAGAAGTGTCATCTTGTGAATTGTCCCAAACTCAAGTGTGTGAGTATCGAGGAAATGTGTTTTACAGTTTATAGACAGAGCAGTGATGTAATAACGGGAAAACAGAATACAGAATTTCTTGTGGAGAATTGTCCAAAACTAAAGGAAATTTCAATTGGACCGTATTCATTTTATGAGTACACAAAGTGTACATTCCGTACTCTACCATCTTTAAGAAGATTGACATTTGGGAAATACAATGTTGATTCTTGTAACTTTGCTTCTTGTCCTATGTTAGAACTAATTCGTTTAAAATGGATAGAAATCTAAAGAATAGAATTGCCTAGATTGAAAGTAGTTGTTTTTGGCTCTTATTCTTTTTATCATTGTTCTTATCTCATAGTATACTGTAATGGATTCGAATTGAAGTGATAAGTAGCAAATCCTCAATTATCCAAGTTGATGATCAGTGACCATTCCTTCTCAGGTGATTCTGATAGGCTTCCAATTCGTGTAATAGGTAGAATCTAACAGATATATGAAAGGATAGATGTGACCTCCATCAATATGTTCCTTGTTCCTAATAACTGGTCATATCTGAAATACACTGTAGATGAATCGGATTCAGAAATCTCTACCTCAGAAGAAGAACCTCGGAAAAGTATACTTTGTACTGTACAGTCAAATGTTTAAAACAAACACGTCATTCTTCAGTAACTGTACACAATTCTACTGGATTGATTGAAACAGAATCCGTGCAATTATCCGTCTTGTAAATGCCTACCAATCGATCTGCCAATTCAAACATATTATTACGAAGTGAAATCACGATAAACTGAGCATTTTTCGTTCGTTCTTTGATGTAATGAGCAACAATACTCACATTTCGGAAATCAAGGGCAGCATCAATTTCATCCATCACATACAATGGAGTTGGTTTATAATGATGTAAAGCAAAGACTAATGCAAGAGATGATAATGTCTTCTCTCCTCCACTCAAATTGCTAATATTCTTCCATGACTTCTTTGGTGGACGGACACTAAACACAATACCTTCAGAGAATGGATCTAATGAATCCACTAATTCCAACTCAGCATCTCCACCAAGAGTAATCATTTGGTACATTTCCTTCAACTTCAGTGTGATTGTATTGAATCCATCCATGAACTCTGTGAGTCGTTGCTTACGCAAATCATCAAACTCCTTTCTAACAGTATCTCGTCGTGTTGTCACATCATCCAATTCCTTCTCTCGTAATTTGTATTCTCTATCCTTCGCTCTGAATCTACCAATCATTCTTCTTATCATTATGCTACTCAGATATTGCACTCAGATTCACATTCTTCTTCAGATTATCCTTCTCTGCTTCTAATCGCAATATATTCCTCTCAATACGAGTCTTATCAATACTTGCTAAACGTTCTCTTGACACATCAGGAATGATTCGATAGGCAGGATCCGATCGAAGAGTTTCTTCTTCCATTCCATTCTCTCGATGTTCCTCCTCCATTCCATTCTCCCGAGATTCTTCCTCTTCATTCTCTTGAGATTCTTCCTCCATATGACCTTCAGCCAAGACAGGATCATCCTGATCATCCAATTCTCGTGTGTTTTCCCAAGTCTTCTTACGAAGTGTTTCAATTTTCTTCACCCAAATCTCTCGTTGTTTCTCTAACTCTTCTAACTGCTTCGCCAGACCAGCACAACATTCCTCCAACGTTCCTAGAGCAACTTCAGTCTCACCATTCTCCTTCTTAAGTCTCTCATAAGCAGTAGTGGCTGCATCCATCTCCTTCTGCTTACCAGCTTGGGATTTTTGGGCTAATTCGAATGCTGCCAGCAACTGAGCTGCTTCTTTTTCAATCAACTCAAACTGAGTCTTTGCAGCTTGAATTGCTTGTTCAGCATCACTCACATCCTTAGCAAGACGGATATTCTCTTCCTCCAGTTGCTTGATTGCTTTGTGTGTGGCTCGTAACTTCACCTTTGTGGAACTAATTTCCTTTTGCATGGAAGCGTGTTGATCTGCTGTAGCTTTCAATTCTCGACGACGCTTCTGAATGGCTTCACCACCTACCAGTTCGATCTCCTTATCAATCGCTTTGATTCGATCTTCATATGATTTAATCTCTGATTGAAGTCCTTTCAATTTGATCTCATCGTGACCAATCTCTGACTAACAGTCATTCGTCTTACTAACACATACTTCAAGTTCAATACAACGCTGTTGATTCTTTGCTGCTGATTCGAGTTCAGTCATCAAAGCACGTTGTTCATCAGCTCTCTTCTCGACAGTAGATCGTAATGAAGTCACATCAATGTCCAACTTTGATATCTCGAGCTGTAGTTTTGGGAGTGATTCTTCAAGCTCCTGAATACGACTCTAATGATCAGAACTTCAATCAACAACCACCTTCATTTCAGTAAACGTTTTGCGTATCTGATTATATCGCTGTTCCAACACATTCACAGCACCTACTAACTCTTCCATACTCTGCTGTATCTTCTCCTCTCCTAAGGATGATCTCTTGTTCTTATCCTTCAATTTCATTGATCCGTGAGATTGTTTCACACCTCCTCCAGACATTGTTCCATTCAATTCAATCAGCTGACCTGACATTGTCACGACACGATAACGAGCATGCCCTTTCTCCTTAAATGCAATTTTGGATGCCTAGATAAGAGAGAATGAGAAAAGAAACCTGATCAATAGATGAGGTCACGAGTGTATCAGAAAAAGCAAAATAGAATGCTGGAAGCAACTTCTCGTCAAATACATGAATCAAATCAAAGAGACGTTTGGAGTTAGGAGGACAAGTGAATGGAGTTTGCATTCGACGAACATATCGTCTTTACATCAATGAATCAGTCTATACGTACTGCATTTCCTCTAGAATAATGAAACGAGAACGGCCTGCATTGTATTTCTTCAAGTACTCCACACACTGACGTGCAGCAAGGGAGTTTTCAACCACAATATAATTTAGAGCTGGACTGGCTGTGCTCGCTGCTACATCATACTGAGCGTCTATCTCTGCTAAATCTCCTAATCGTCCATAGATCTTGACTGAGGCCAATTCACCATCTAGGAATCATGAGATCATCGAGGAATCACTTGGTTGTGATGCACGAAGTAATGTAGCTAGAACTCCTCGGCGATTCTGCAGTTCAGAGGCTGTACGCTTTTGTTCAGAGAGCTATCGATCAATGGTCATCCAAGATCAAACTTGTCCTAACTTGATTCGACGTTCTTGTTCAATCGAATTCAGTTCCTTCTCGACCTCTTGCTGCTGCTTTCGGGTTTGTTCCAATTCTGCTGTCTACATATCGTAATCCACTCAAATCCTCACTCCATTCTCATACGCAACCTTCTTTTGCTCCAATTCCACTAACTTCTTGTTTAACTACACTTCAACATGGTTCTCATTTCAACTTCAGTTGTTAGTGATTCAATCGCCTCCTTCACAGTCGTCAAATTGGATTCCAATCGATCACGTCGAGAAGTCATTGTATCTAACTCCGTACGTTTCTCTTGCAATGCAGAATCTTGCATAGCAAATCGTTCTCGTAAAGGATGTAATGATGTCTAGTGATTATGAATTATCATCCGTCTCATACTTCAATCTCAGTTCGACGTTCTTTCAATCGATTAATCTCCTCCTTATACTTCGTTAATACTTGAGACAATTCCTCTTCCAGTTTCTCTTTCTTCTCCATCACAACAACAACATCTCTTTCCAATCGAGTCAAATTAGCTTCCATTGTTACTACACTCTTCTCCTTTGTTTCTTTCTCTTCCTCATTTGTCTTACATTTGCCTCGTAATCTCTTCAAATTTGCTTTCTGGGCCTTCATATTCTCATGATATTGGATATCTTTCCTTTCATAAGCATCATATTCATCTTTGCAATGCTGTAATTCTTTGTTGATTGCTTCATATTCCTCATTCACTTTCTTCCGTTGTTCTTCCATTGCTTTCAGTTGTTCTGTATTTGCTGTTAGTTTGGATCGAAGTTCATTTAGCTTATCAAGTGAACTTGAATTTGAATGACGAATCTCTTCTTCTTCCTGTGTACTTTCATAGAGATAATATTGATAGAGAAGAGCTTGTTCACGAGCTAATTCACGTTCCTTGTTCAAATACAGGTCTGCTTCCTTCTTACCTATTTCCAGAGTATTTCGTTCTTTTTCAACAATCTAGGATTAATCATATCATCAATTATCACTTTCACGCGATTTAATACTTCACCGCGGGAATCATTTAACTTTTCAACTTCCACTTCCTTTGCTTCAATAAGTGGTACATATTTGGCACTTCCAATAATATCCTCCAAGTACTCTAATAATCCCTCTTCACTATCACTGGTTCTCTATAAATGAACTATGAATCCCATTTCCACTTTTGGTTTCATCAGAGAAATTTGTTCGACTTCGCCTTGAAGGATAAGGAAACGATTGTTGTCCAGATCAATTCCTCGCTTCTTTAGTAGAGTTGTTACTTCAGAAGCATTACTCGCTTTATTGTTAATGAAGTATTTACTAGAGTTATTGAGATAGGCAACACGACTGATAATCACTTGCGAGTTTGGCACAATCGTAAAACTAAAGAAATATCATTCTGTATATCCTACCTGTCACCATCTCCGTCAATAATATCCTCAAAATGAACAGAAACGCGAGCAAACTGGCAAGGAGCAACATTTGCACTATTGTGAATCAGTTCCGAAACCTACGATTGTCACTAAATCTCAACAGGAATTACCCTTTTCAATCGAAGCTTTGATGCACGTTTTCCAAAGACAAAGAGAAGAGCATCGATTACATTCGATTTTCCACTTCCATTCGGACCTACAATTGCCGTAAAGTTCTTATGAAAAGGACCAATTTCCTATAAATGACAAGAACATGAAAACAATCAACTCTCACCCCGGCATACGACTTAAAGTTCTCGAGAACCAGCTTCTCAATAACTAAACGAGGAAGACCCTTTTCGGGAAGATCAGCGTCTAGTTCTGGTGTTTGACTCAACTCTGGTTTCGATGAATTCTCTTCGACTTCCATGAAGAAAAACCAGCGGTGATGGATGATCTGAAAGGCGCAAATTCAAATCCTTGAAACGCCCCAGAGAATACAACTGTGGGGATCCCCAGTAGATGTGGATGGATGTCAGTTAAGTGTAAATAAATAGATACTGCATTGTAGAGCACAATTCAATGAAATTGGGTAAGATGATGAACAAACATAGATCTCCACCAAACTCTGCTGATCACCTTTCTTAGGAGTAAAACTCATTTCAGAACCAAACGAAGTATATCTATTGATCCTTCCAATCCTCACAGAATCAGGTCGTTTTCAGTCATTTCTTCTTCTTTCGAATTTCCAACGAATGAAGGGTCCGAACTACATCCATTGTGTTACCGGTGAAATTAA
>JABLTK010038028.1_pt1 | contig 10996 bp, 7 predicted proteins | sample 7160131 | NCBI WGS metagenome assembly JABLTK01 (sample SAMN14651221, study PRJNA627086) | human gut metagenome | isolation source: feces | host: Homo sapiens
GGTAGAATATCTTACATGACCTATTGCCATATTACCTGTACCGAGTGTATCAAGCTTTTCACTTGTAAACACATCGGGAACAAGACCGTCACCGCGATGATGCCTAAACACACCGTCATCATTTACAGCAATACCGCAGCTTTCCTGACCCCTGTGCTGAAGCGCATAAAGTGCAAGATAAGCTGAATGAGCCACATAAGTTGTTTTGTTTTCAAAAATGCCGAATACACCACATTCTTCGTGAAGACTGTTAAACATTAACCCTACTCCCAAAATTATAAAATTTTTTCTGTTTTGCGTATTATATCACAATAAAATACTACTTGCAATAATATAAACAAATAATTTACATAACAAAAACGGAGAACAATGGTAAAATATTGTTCTCCGTTTATCTTTATTTAGTTTTAACGCTCTTAACCTTTGACCAAGAAGAATAAATTTTCTTACCGTTCACTATTTTGTATGTACGTACTCTTACATAATACTTTTTCTTTGCCTTAAGTTTTTTAACGGTAGTTTTAGTTGTTTTTTGCTTCTTGATATTTACAGTCTTTTTATTTTTCTTAAACTTCTTGTCAGTTGCAACTTGAACTTGATAACCTTTTACGCCCCTGACTTTTTTCCATTCAACAGATATTGCCTTTTTAGCCGATTTTACCTTTTTGAATTTAGCTGATTTCGGTTTAGCTACAGCTTTAGCCGATGTAGTCGGAGTGGTTGTGGTAGGTTGAGTAGGTGCCGGACTTGGTGTTGGGGTTGGTGTTGGTTTAGGTGTCGAAATTGAACTGAAATGTATTGTTGCATTTGTTAAACAGTCGTTAAAAATATCGATTGAAATTTTATCCCATTCTGCCTTTGTTCCTGTATAATATATGTCTTTCAAATTTGTACAACTGCAAAATGCGTCTTCACCTATACTTGTTACACTGTTTGGTATCGTTACATTTCTTAAACTTGTGCAACCTTCAAATGCATAGCTACCAATACTTGTTACACTATCCGGTATTGTTACTTCGCCAATTGCATAAACCGGACGCATTTTTACAAGCACATTATCTTTTATACAAAAACCACCATTATCGGAATCAACAATCGTCGGTTTTGAAGAATCATTGAGTTCAACATTAGAATTATTGACAAAATTTTCTAATGTAAAATAGCAACCGTAAAATGCATAATAACCAATACTTGTCACACTATTTGGTATTATTATGTTTGTTAAACTTTCGCAACCTGAAAATGCTGAATTACCAATACTTGTCACACTATTTGATATTGTTATACTTGTTAAACTTGTGCATCCTTCAAATGCATTGTCATCAATACTTATAACACTATCAGGGATTGTTACGCTTGTTAAACTTCTGCAATATTCAAATGCAGAATCAGCTATAATTCTCGTACCGTCTTTAATTATGTAATCAGTTGTTGAATCAAAATCATCATTTGTATCGATTAAACAATTTGATAAATACAATACACCATTATCCCAATTGGATTTATCATTATAATATGCTGTATTATAAAATGCAGAACTTCCAATACTTGTTACACTATTTCCAATTCTTACACTTGTTAAACTTGTACAATCAGAAAATGCAGAACCACTAATACTTGTTACACCATCAGGTATTGTTACATTCGTTAAACTTGTACAATCTTCAAATGCATAGCTACCAATACTTGTTACACTATCAGGTATTGTTATATTTATTAAATTTGTGCAACCCGAAAATGAGTAATTTCCAATACTTGTTACACCGCTTTCAATAATTACCGATTTATAAGTTTTACTATTAAACGGACAATCTTCAGCTGAATAATCAGTCATTTTGCCTGTACCGCTTATTGTAAGCACACCTGTTGAAGTATCAAGTGAATATGTTACATTATCACCGCACTTACCGGTTTTAACATCAGCAAATGCTGAAAAATCAACTACTGACACAATGCTCAAAAACATTGCAAGGGATAAAAATAAACTAATTACTTTTTTCATAATTAACCTCCTGTAAAACAAAATATTTACTTTTACATTGTATCATTTAAAGTCAAAATTTGCAACACTGCAAAAAGCACCGAGTTCACGATTATGAATCTCGGTGCTTTTGATTATTTTTATTTAGTTAGGTGTATAAAGATTTGCATATGGGCGGGATGATGCCGGAACAAGCTTTTTAAAAGGCTTTGCCATAATGGTGTCATAATCGGCATTAAAGAATTTGCAGTACTTTTTAATATACATATCAAGTTCTTTTTTATCCGTTTCATCAAGATTTTGAACCTTAATATTATCGCTGATATTTTCCTTTGGAAAAGAGCCGCGAACAAAAATTTTGCCGCCGTGCATACCCGAAGCACAGTGAGTGCCGAAAAGCTTTTCTCCCCTTTTCATATCAAGGCCGAGAAGAATAATAGTACCGCCCGCCATATATTCGCCGAGGAATGAGCCTGCATTTTTGCCGATAACAAGAACCGGACGCATTTGCCTAAATTCTTTCATATGAATACCGCCGCGGCAAGCCACATTATCACGAATGTAAATTTGACCGTCACGCATACCATAACCCATAGCGTCACCCGAATGGCCGTGAACTACGATTTCGCCGCCACCCATTGTATTGCCGACTGCATCTTGGCAATTACCGTAAACAACAACTCTGCCGCCATTTAAATAGCAAGCCATATCATTGCCCGGTGTACCGTAAACTTCAACGGTTTTACCCTCATCAAGAGCGCAACCGATATATCGCTGGCCGTTAACATCTTTTACAGTAACTTTGTTTTGCTTTTTAAGTTGCTTTTCAATTTCTTCATTTACTGCTTCGTATCGAGTAAGCCCTGCTTCGATAATCATAACAAAATGCCCCCTCTCAATTTTTGAATTCTTGTTTCTTTATCAAACATAAATATTGACGGTGTATCCATAATATCACCCTCAAGTGAATTAAGGTCAACTTTATTTGAAATAAGATTTGTATAAATACCGGCATTTTCGCTTGAATTGATAAGCACAAAGCCTACGAGTTTATCACCCTCAAAAACAAGCCTTTTATAAACATCACCGTCAGATTTAATTTTATCACTATACTGCTCGCCCTGTGCATTTATAAGACCGCAGGTGCAAATGCGAAGTCCGAAAAAGTCAATTGCATTGACTGAATAAGTACCGTTTACAACTTCGCTTTTGCAAGCCATTTGACTGCCGGCAACTCTACCCTGCTGCACAGCATTAGGCCAAAGAGCAATAATTTTCTTTGAACCGTCAAGCATATCAACCGAAACGGTGCAATCTCCTGCCGCATAAATATCTTTATCACTTGTTTGCATTGTATGAATATCTGTAATAATACCTCTGTTTACTTCAAGTCCGGCTTTTTCGGCAAGTTCGGTTTGAGGTCTTACACCGACTGCAAGTACAAGCAAATCGCATTTTAACACTTTTCCGTCTTTAAGAGTCACGCTCGTAATGTGCTTACCCTTTGACTGCGCTTTAACAACGGTATTTTCAAGATGAAATTTAATTGCGTTATTTTCTAAATGTTTTTTTACCTGGCGGGCAGATGTTTTATCAAGAATTGACGGAAGAACTCTTGGTGCAAGTTCAACAACATCAACACTCTTGCATATTTTTACAAGTCCTTCGGCAGCTTTCATACCGATAAGGCCCGCACCGATAACTACCGCCTTTGTATTTTCATTTGCAAGCTTTTTCAGCTCTTTTGCAGATGCTAAATCAAGGAAAGTTACTGCATTATCCTTACCGTCAACATTTTCCATTGGCGGAACAAAAGGCTTTGAACCTGTTGCAAGGCAAAGTTTATCATAAGGGTATGATTTTTTGCCGACTTTAACGGTTTTATTTTTTCTGTCAATAGAAGTTACTTTGGCATCTGTAACAACATTTATATTATTAGCTTTATAAAATGCAGGCTTGCGCAGTGCCATATCACTTTCTTTAACTTTACCTTTAAGAAAATAGCTGATTGACGGGCGTGAATAAGGAAGATACGCTTCCTCTGTAAGCATTGTAATATTGCCTTTAGCGTCAGCTTTTCTGATAGCTTCCGCTGTTGAAAGGCCTGCCGCGCAAGCACCGATAATAACATAATTCATTATTTAGCACCTCCCACTTCAAGCCATAACAAAGCGTGGTTAGGGCAATTTTTAACACAGGCAGGTTCTTCGCCTTGGCAAAGGTCACATTTATATGCAATGTTTCCCTGCTTAATACAACCTATCGGGCAAACAGCAAGGCAGGTCATACAGCCAATGCATTTATCCTCATTAACAGAAACTATGCCTGTTTTTTTATCTTTAGTCATTGCACCTGTAATGCAGGCTTTTACACAAGCCGGGTCATCACAATGGCGGCAATTAACTGCTACCGAAGCAACCTTATCACCAAAAACAGAAATTCTGCTTACCGGTTCAGGCTTCTCCGACTTATAAGCTTTAACTATATCTTTTGATTTTGAATGAGCTGTTTTGCAATAAACCTCACAAAGACGGCAGTTTATGCAAAGCTCTTCTCTTGCGAAAACTTTTTTCATATTTGCATATCCCCCTTATTCACCTGCGTGTTTAATGCCGAGTATTTCAAGTTCTTTATCGCTCAAGCCTATACCACGAAGCATAAGTCTGTTACCGCGAAGCGAGTCGATAGAGTTAATACCCATACCACCCATTATTTCTTTAATTTCGTGGTTCCAAGCATTGATTAAGTTAATTACTCTTTGATGTGCAATTTCAGGGTTAAGGCGGCGTGTTAACTCAGGCCTTTGAGTAGCAATACCCCAATTGCATTTACCTGTATTACAAGTTTGGCACATATGGCAGCCCATAGCAATAAGAGGAGCAGAAGCAACATAGCAGGCATCTGCGCCGAGAGCTATTGCCTTAACAATATCTGCCGAACAGCGAAACGAACCTGCGGCAACAAGTGATACTGTTGAGCGGATACCCTCATCACGAAGTCTTTGGTCGGCAGAAGCAAGTGCAAGTTCAATAGGAATACCTACATTATCACGAATTCTTGTAGGTGCGGCACCTGTACCGCCTCTAAATCCGTCAATAACCACAATATCGGCACCGGCTCTTGCAACACCGGAAGCAATAGCTGCAATATTATGTACAGCCGCGATTTTAACAGAAACAGGCTTTTTATTATGTGTAGCCTGCTTAAGCGACCAAATAAGCTGGCGCAAATCTTCAATAGAATAAATATCGTGGTGCGGTGCAGGTGAAATAGCATCTGAACCCTCCGGAATCATACGGGCATTTGATACTTCAACATTTACTTTTTCACCCGGAAGGTGACCGCCGATACCCGGCTTTGCACCCTGGCCTATTTTAATTTCAACGAACTTTGAATTATTAAGATAATCTTTATGCACACCGAAACGGCCTGACGCTACCTGAACAACAGCATAATCGCCGAAAGAACGCAAGTCAGGATGAAGACCGCCCTCACCTGTATTAAACAATGTTCCGAGTTCAACGGCTGCCATAGCAAGTGACTTTTGAGCATTAAGTGAAATAGAACCAAAGCTCATAGCCGAAAACATAATAGGTGTTTCAAGCATAACCTGCGGCGGCATTTCAGTGATAGACTTACCTTTCTTTTCAACCTCAATTTTATCAGGCTTGCGACCTAATATAGTACGAATTTCCATCGGTTCACGAAGAGGGTCGATAGACGGATTGGTAACCTGTGATGCATTAAGCAAGATTTTATCCCAATAAATAGGATAAGGCTTTGGATTACCCATAGCGGAAAGAAGAACCGAACCCGTTTCTGCCTGACGGCAGATTTCCTGCTGATAAGAAGGTGTCCAATTCGCATTATCACGATAATCACAAACATATTTTTCTATACGCAATGCTCCTGTCGGGCAGAGGTCAACACATCTGTGGCAGGCAACACAATTTTTTGAATTTACTAATACTGTTTTTCCGTCTTCATCAAAAAAGTGGCATTCATTTGAACACTGACGAACACAGCATCCGCAATTTATGCAAAGTTCTTTATCACGAATAACAGTAAATCTGCGTGGAATATAATTTATCATCAGTTCTCATCCTCCTCTTCATCAATTTCAAGCGGAATAAATACAGGCTCTGCACCTGAAACAGACCATACTTCATCAGGATCTGGGCAAATAATTCTGATTGCCGATTCTTCAGAAGCGAAATAAGCACGGTTTCCTTTAGTTGCGGCAGTAAGTGAACGAAGCTTCAGCCTATCGTTAATAGCAAGAAGTCCCTTATTAGAACCGAGAATTACAGAAAACGGGCCATTAACAAGCGCACCGTTATAAATAGAACGAAGATCGGTAAAATATTTCTTTTTATCATCGTCCATTCTGTCAATTTCATCCCATTCAGGTGCTGTAAGTACATCTGCGGCAACTTCAATAGGAAGATTATGATGGCGCAAAAGATGGTCAAAAAGATAAGTGATAACTTCTGTATCTGTTTGCATCGTGCAAATATATCCAAACTGCTCAATATATCTGCGGTTGGCATCATATGATGATATTTCGCCGTTATGCACAATTGACCAATCAAGAATATTAAACGGATGAGCACCTCCCCACCAGCCTGGTGTGTTAGTCGGGAATCTGCCGTGCGCTGTCCAAATATAAGCTTCATATTGGTCGAGCATATAAAATTCGCCTACATCTTCAGGATAACCTACTGCTTTAAAGCAGCCCATATTTTTACCGCTCGAAAAGATATAAGCACCCTCAATTGCATTATTAACTTTAGTTACACACTGTGCAACATATTCAAGTTCATCAAGCCTTGCGTCTTTCATTCGCACACGGTTTGCCTTACCGAAATAACGCCAAATATCAGGGCCTTTTTCAATGCTTGGAACTTGGCGGGTTGGTATTCTCTCCGCAACATCAATATTAAAATGCCTAAAAAGAAAATCTTCGCACTGCTTTCTTGCCTCGCTTGAATCATAGAAAACATGAATAGCGTATTCATCCTTATGTTCAGGATAAATACCATAAGCAGCAAAACCACCGCCAAGACCATTTGACCTATCGTGCATAAGTGCAATAGATTTAATGATTTGAGAACCGTTTATGCGGTTGCCTTTTCTGTCAATAATAGCGGCAATGGCACAGCCTGACGGAATTCTGATTTCTCCCTCTTTCAACATAGTATCCTCTCCTTAAGTTATGTGTAAATAACAATATATTTTATGAACATAATGTTCAATAAATATTGTGTTTTCTTAATTTTACAATAAATAACACTTATTAGTCAATTATACAAATTACAAAATTAGTGCGATTTTTGAGTTATTTTATGTATAATATCACAGTATCAATACAACTTTTAGTATAGTTATTCAGTTTCTTATGTATACAGCTGTATTTTTATACATATCGCATAAAAGAAAAAGGACTGAATTAACAGTCCCTTTTCTTTGGTAGAAAATAGCAAAAACAATTATATAAAAGAGATTTTACAAATCTGTTTTACACATCATCCTCACCCTGCAAAGCATCATATCCTCTTTCGCCGGTACGAACTTTAACCGCATCTTCAACATCATAGATGAAGATTTTGCCGTCGCCGATATTACCGGTATAAAGCACATTTCTTGCAGTTTCAACAACTGTTTCAACCGGAACAGCAGAAACAACCATTTCAAGTTTCATTTTAGGGTTAAGATTCATTTCTTCGATTTCAACACCACGGTATTTTCTGATGTGGCCTTTTTGTGTGCCGCATCCCATTACATTTGTAACAGTCATACCGGTAATGCCGATTTCGTTCATAGCAGATTTAATTTCTTCAAACTTAGCAGGATTAAATATCATAACAACTTTTGATAAAGCCGGTGATTTTTTAGTCGTATAAGTTTCAACTTCAACTGCCTTTTCAACCGGAGCAAGCGGAGTTGCAGGTACACTTGCTTTTGGAGCTGAAGCTTTGATAGAAGAAGATGTTGCAAAAGCCATAGCAGGCATAAAATCTGCGTAAGCAGACGGAAGATTATGTTCGGTAGCATCAAGACCTTTGATTTCTTCCTCTTCAGATACGCGAAGTCCGTTAGTTTTCTTAATAATGAAAAATACTATTGTCATAGTAACAATTGTCCAAGCGGCAACACAAACAAGACCTAATAACTGCTTGCCGAGAAGTGAGAAGCCGCCGCCGTAGAAAAGGCCTTGGAATGAATCATTACCCGGTACGGTTGTAGTGGCGAAAAGGCCGACAGCAACAGTACCCCACATACCGTTTACGCAGTGAACTGCAACAGCACCGACAGGGTCGTCAACTTTAAGCTTAATATCAATAAATTCTACTGCAACAACTACAAGAATACCTGATACAACGCCTATAATGCAAGAGCCAAGTGCATCAACAACATCACAACCGGCAGTTACTGCAACAAGACCTGCAAGTGAAGCGTTAAGTGACATTGAAACATCAGGCTTACCGTTTTTAATCCAAGTGAAAATCATAGTTACACAAGTAGCAATAGCAGGAGCACAAGTTGTGGTTACAAATATTGAAGCAAGCTGTGGTCCGCTTTTTGCAGCAGCACCGTTGAAACCATACCAACCAAACCAGAGAATGAACACACCGAGTGCGCCGAGAGTTAAAGAGTGTCCCGGAATAGCTTTAGCAACTTTTTTGCCTGTTTTCTTATCTTCAACATACTTGCCGATACGAGGGCCAACCATAATTGCGCCGATAAATGCTGTGATACCGCCAACCATATGAATTGCACAAGAACCCGCAAAATCGTGGAAGCCGAGATTTGCAAGCCAACCGTTTGGATTCCAAATCCAACCTGCTTCAATAGGATAAACAACAGCAGAAATTACAGCTGAATAAATACAATAGCTTGAAAACTTTGTACGCTCAGCCATTGAACCTGAAACGATTGTTGCCGCTGTTGCGCAAAATACAAGGTTAAATACAAAATTAGACCAATCAAAATTTTGATAATTTGTGAAAACGCCCAAGGTTGGCATACCGCAAAAGCCACCTAAAACTTCTTCACCCATCATAAGACCGAAACCAAGCAATATAAACATCGGAGTACCGATACAAAAATCCATAAGATTTTTCATAATAATATTGCCGGCATTTTTAGCCCTGGTAAAACCTGTTTCCACCATAGCAAAACCGCATTGCATAAAGAAAACAAGAGCCGCACCGATTAAAAACCAAATGCCGAACACTTCACTGTCGACTTTTTCAAGAATAGATGTTATATCCATATATTCTTCCTCCTAAAATTAAATAGTTTGTAATGATAAAAAGAAAATAAAAAAAGAGGCACGACAACACATAACATTGTCGCACCTCATTGTGCTAAAAATATATGTCAAGCCGACACCGGAAAGCGATGCCGGCCTAACAACTGGCATAATTGCCATAAGAGAGGGTTAAGTAAAAGATACAGATTAGTAATTAACCATATATCTGTCGATTTCCCACTGTGAAACCTTTGTTCTGTATTCATCCCATTCAGCTTTCTTGCCTTCGGTATAAGCATTGAATACATGGTCGCCTACTGTTTCTTTAACAAATGGGTCAGCTTCTGAAGCTTCAATTGCTTCTTCAAGTGAACCAGGAAGGCAATCAATACCTTTTGCTGCAAGTTCTTCATCTGAAAGGTCAAATACATTATAATCAACTGCAGGAGCAGGAGAGATTTTATTCTTAATTCCGTCAAGACCTGCTGCAAGGCAAAGTGCCATTTCAAGATATGGGTTACAAGTTGGATCAGGGCAACGAAGCTCTACACGAGTACCCATTCCTCTTGCTGCAGGAATACGAACAAGACATGAACGGTTAGATGCTGACCAAACAATATAAGTAGGAGCTTCATAACCAGGTACAAGTCTTTTATATGAGTTTACGGTTGGGTTTGAATATACTGCAATACTCTTAACATGCTTTAAAAGACCGCCGATGAAATAATGTGCAACTTCGCTCAAGCCGTCTTCGCTTTCAGGGTCATAGAAAGCATTAACTACTTTACCGTTAGCATCTTTAGTCATAAGTGACATATTTGTGTGCATACCTGAACCGTTGATACCATAAATCGGCTTTGGCATAAATGTTGCATGAAGACCATGCTTTGTAGCATAAGTTTTAACAACATGCTTGAAAGTCATTACACGGTCTGCTGTTGTCATTACTTCATCAAACTTAAAGTCGATTTCGTGCTGGCCTTCAGCTACTTCGTGGTGTGATGCTTCAATTGTATATCCCATTTCCTCAAGAGCGAGGCAAATATCACGGCGGCAGTTTTCACCATGGTCAATAGGGTTAAGGTCAAAGTAACCACCTTCGTCGCCTGTTGTTGTAGTTGGGTTGCCGTCTTCATCAAGTTTGAAAAGGAAGAATTCACATTCAGGACCTACATTAAAGCTGTAACCCATTTCAGCAGCTTCATCCATAACCTTTTGAAGAACATTTCTTGGGTCACCGAGGAACGGTGTTTTATTATCGGCACAATATACCGAGCAGATAAGACGAGCTGTCTGTGCGTTCTGGTGCTTTCTCCAAGGGAAAATAGTCCATGTATCATAATCAGGATGAAGATACATATCACTTTCGTTAATTCTTACAAATCCATCAATTGATGAACCATCAAACATACATTCATTGTCAAGTGCTTTTTCAAGCTGTGAGCTTGTGATAGCGACATTTTTCATAATGCCGAAAACATCTGTAAACTGAAGTCTGATAAATTCAACTCCGTTTTCCTGTGCACTTTTAAGGATGTCTTCTTTTGTGTACTTACTCATAGTAAATACTCCTCTCTTGAGTAATTTTGTAAATTAAAGCAAAAAAATAGGCGCTCCGAATCAACTCGGAACGCCTTTGTTCTTACTACACTTTCATTATAGCCAGCAGGTATAAATTTGTCAACGATTTTATTCAATTTTGTTAATTTACTGCGTGAGCATCAATTCATGTTAAAACTTTTTGTATGATATGCCAAAAA
>JABLTK010040972.1_pt1 | contig 10988 bp, 10 predicted proteins | sample 7160131 | NCBI WGS metagenome assembly JABLTK01 (sample SAMN14651221, study PRJNA627086) | human gut metagenome | isolation source: feces | host: Homo sapiens
GGAGCAGAGCGCCCCCTCCGCACCACCCCCTCGGCGGGGACTCGCGGCCTTGGCGTTTCTTATGTGACCGAAGGAGCGGCTCCCAATTCGCGGCAGAGAGCGGGTTTGCAGCTGCTCTTTCGCGAGTTGAAAAAAAACGGCTCCGTATCCACAGGATGAAGGTGGATGCGGAGCCGCTGCCTTTACGGGCGGGGTTTACAGCGCGGCGAAGCGGGTGCTGCCTTTATGCCTGAGCCAGAGGTAGAGAGCTGCGGAGGCGGCGAGGGTGACGAGGGCGCACAGGAGGAGGTAGAGGACGGCGCCGAGGGAGGATGCGGCGAAGAGATACAGGAGAGCCATGAGGATCCCGTAGACCCAGCCGCCCAGCAGCGCGATGGTTACGGCCATGCTCTGCTTGATCGGCGCGGTTTCGTTCGTCCACGTCAGGTTCGGTGAAAGAATGCCGAGCGTCAGGCCAAACAGCGCGGAGAACAGCACGAACAGCTGCGGCAGGACGAGGACGAAAATCGATTCAAGGATTGAGCATTTTGCGGCGATCAGCATGCAGACGCTGCAGAACAGCGCGGCGGGCGCAGTAATCAGCAGCTGAATGGACAGCTTGGCCTTCAGCGCGTCCCACGGCGCGATGGGCAGCGAATGCGCAATCCACAGATTTCTGCCCTCCAGCGACACGGACGGCGCGGCGGAATCGTTCATGGACGCGACCAGACAGATGGCGGCGCACAGCAGCACCGGCAGCGCGCCGGGGCATTCGGAGAGAAACTCCGACAGGCTGCCGAGGAAGGACGAACCCTTGATCAGCAGAAAAACGCCCAGCGCGGGCAGGAAGAGCGTGCCCAGTCCGCAGTTCAGCATGTAGTTGGGGCTGCCGGTGAAGCGCGCAAGCTCCTTGGAAAACAGCGCGGCGAAGGCGCTGCGCTTCTCCGTGCGCGTTTCGCGATAGACCTTCCGGTCGGATTTGCCTGTCGCCGTAGCGATCTTCAGGAAGCTGCGCGACAGCATGTACCACATCAGCGCGAACAGCGCCAGCACGACAGCGGTGACGGTCAGGATGGCCGCGAGATCACCTTCGCCCATGCGTCCCAGCAGATACAGCGGGTAGGCAGCGCCGCGAATCTTCGCGCCGTAGACCGCCGCGTTCAAAAGAAGCTCCTGAAGCAGCGTCTGCGCCTTGAAGTAGAAGAAGCAATAAACGCCGATGAAGACCAGCGACAGAAGCACCGTCGCGAAGCTCTTGTTCTTCAGCTTCAGGCTGATTTTCGCCACGACCCAGCCGAGCGAGCACGACAGAATGAGCACGATCAGCGAAATGCACACGAGCAGCAACAGCGAACCGGCGATTGCGCCGAACGAGGCCGACACTTTGCACCAGTACACGATGATCGCGGGCAGGATGACGACGCCGGAATACATCAGACCCATCAGGTACACGGTCAGAAGCCGCGAAATCATGATGCAGCTCGTCGGAATCGGCAGCGACAGCAGAAGGTCGTTGTCCTTCGCCTTATACAGGCTTGCGTAGGTGTTGAAGATGCTGCCGAACGCGCCCAGCAGGATGGACACGAGCCCCATCAGCGTGAAGTACAGCCAGCCCATGCCCGCGTCCGCCAGCGGCCGGCACATGGAGAGGGAAAGATACGTAAAGATCGCGCCCAGCACGCCCACCATCAAAAAGGCGAACAGCACGATGAACATCGCCGTGGAGGCCTTGGAGCGCTGGCGGTTCTTTTTCGCGTCGTAGAAGTAGCTGCGGAAGATTTCCATCATCTGCTTGCGCATAAGCGTTTTCAGCATGATTCTCCCTCCAGTTCGAGGAATACCTCTTCAAGGCTGTCGTCACCCTTGACTTCCTCCATCGTGCCCGAGCGGATCAGTTTGCCCGCCTTGATGATGGCAACCTTGTCGCACAGCTTTTCGGCGACCTCCAGCACGTGGGTGGAGAAGAAAATCGCGCCGCCCCGGTCGCACAGCTCGCGCATCATGCCCTTGAGCAGGTGGGATGCCTTCGGGTCGAGACCCACGAACGGCTCGTCCATGATGATCAGACGGGGCTCGTGCACCCATGCCGAGATGATCGCCAGCTTCTGCTTCATGCCGTGGGAATAGGACGCGATCGGCTGAGCGAGATCGTTCGTCAGCTCGAACAGATCCGCGTACTTGCGAATGCGCGCCTGCCGGTCATCCGCGCTGACCCCGAAAATGTCGCTGATGAAGTTCAGGTATTTGATGCCGGTCATGAATTCGTACAGGTCAGGATTGTCCGGTATGTAGGCCAGCTTTTTCTTGCAGACGAGGGGATCGTTCTTTACGGACGTGCCGTCGATGGTGATTTCGCCCTCGTCGAAGCGCAGTATTCCGACGATGGATTTGAGCGTGGTGGTTTTGCCCGCGCCGTTGTGGCCGATAAAGCCGTAAATTTCGCCGGGCGCGATGTGGAGGCTCAGATCGTCGACGGCCTTCTTTTCGCCGTAGGTCTTGGTCAGATGCTCGATTTTCAGCATGCGGCGTTCATTCCTTTCATGTGTTCGCGTGAGGGGCTTATTCGTCCCTGGTCAGATCGAGCCCGAATTCGCCGGGCTGCAGGGTTCCGTCCTTCAGCGATAAATACGGAGAAAACTCCACCGTGGTTTCACCGCGGGTGAAGGAAATCGTCACGTCCGGGAAGATGTCGCTTATGTTGCAGCGAACGGCGAACGGACGGCAGTTTTCCTCTTCGTAGATCAGCGTTTGGGACGAGGTTTCCATGTCGTTCACGTACAGCCGCAGCGTCATATCTGCGAAGCGGGGGATGATCAGATAGGTTTCGCCGTCCGAAACGTAGTGAACCGGCACGGACGCGCCGTCCAGATACCGCTCGCGATAGTCGGCCAGCGCGACGTCGTCGCCATAGCCGACGCAGGCGACGGCGTACAGCTGTTCATTCGCGAAGGGGATTTCTGCCTGCGCCGTCAGGCAGACGAGCAGGAGCGCGCAGCACAGAAGGGATACGGTTCGCTTTTTCATGATTGGATTCTCCTTTTCATTTTTTCCTTCACGTTCTTTCTCTGCGCACCGCGTTCAGCAGCACGTAAAGGCCGACCAGCAGAAGCGTCGCGCCGACGAGCACCGCGTACATACCGCCGATGGAAACGCTTCGACCGAAGAAGTACAGGTTGCAGTCGATCGAATCCCGAATAGCTTCGATCACCTCCGCCGGGAAACCGACGCGCGCCATTTCCCGATACGCCCCGGCCAGCGCATGGTTGCGCAGAAGGCTGGTGCCGTAGGTGCCGGGCAGGAAGGAAAGTACCTTCTGAAGCCCGCTCGAGAAATTGGAAATGGGCATGTACGCGCCGCAGAGGAAGCCGTAACCCGCGCTTACGATCGTGCCCACCGCCGAGCCCTGCCCCTGCGTGCGCAGCGGGAAGTTCACGCAGGACGACAGCGCCACGCCGAACAGCGTCAGCAGCGCCGCGTCCAGCAGCATGAAAAGCACGTCGCCCGCGCGCAGCAGCCAGCCCGTCAGCGCGAGATACAAAAGACAGACCGCCAGCGCCGTAAGGCTGATGAGCAGCGTCGCCAGCGCCGAGGCGCAGAAATAGGCCACGGCGATCGTCGACGGCCGAACAGGAGACACGGCGAGGTCGCGGCGCGCGCCGCTGACGCGATCCTGCACCATCAAAAGGTTGGAGCAGAAGGCGACGGTCACGCAGCACACCGCCAGCAGCGACGAAATCAGCTGTCCGCCCACGGTAGCGTTCAGAAGCGCGTCCTCAATGACGAAGCCCTCCGGCAGCGCGCCGGTGAAGGAATCGCGGTACACGTTGCCGAGGAAGGTCACGTAGAGCACCAGCAGGATGATCGGCGTGATCAGGGATGAGAAGAACATGCCTTTGTCCCGGAAGAACAGCCGACAGTTGCGGCGAATCAGATTTCCCAGCCCGGTCATTTCTCCGCACCTCCCGTCAGCGTCCGTCCCGTTACGGCCAGAAATACGTCGTCCATGCGCCCCTTGGTGATTTCGTAGTCCCTGAACAGCTCCGGACGGCGAAGAATCAGCTCCGTCGCGGCGGCGGTATCGCGCACGGCCACGCGCCAGCCGCCCGGCAGCGCCTCGCAGGGAAGCTTCAGCGACTGTATCTCGCTTTCAGTCAGGCCGTAAAGCGTGATGAAGTCGCCGGCGTAGGCGTTCTTCAGCGCGAGCGGCGTGCCCTCGGCGGCAATCCGGCCGGAATCGAGGATGATCACGTAGTCCGCGTCCGCGGCTTCCTCCATGTAATGCGTGGTGAGGAATACGGTCAGGTTCTCGCGCTTTCGCAGGTCGGAGACCACATTCCACAGAAGGCTGCGCGTCTGCGGGTCAAGGCCGGTGGTCGGCTCGTCGAGAATCAGAATCTCCGGCCGGTTCAATAGCGCGCGGGCGATGTCGATGCGCCGCCGCTGTCCGCCGGAAAGCTTGCCGACCGTGCGATTCAGAAGGTCGCCGAAGTCCAGCTGCGCGGCCAGCTCGTCCAGCCGCGCGCGGAATGCCTTGGCGGTGATGCCGTACAGCGCCGCGCGGCTTCGCAGGTTGTCCATGACCGACAGCGGCGCGTCGAGCATGGAATTCTGAAACACCACGCCCAGCCGTCCCGCAATCCGCCCCGGCCCGTGATCGATGCTCTCGCCGCATACGGTCACGCGGCCGCTGTCCTTCCTGAGAAGGCCGCAGAGGATGGAAATCGTCGTGGATTTGCCCGCGCCGTTTACGCCCAGAAAGGCGAAAAGCTCGCCGCGGCGCACCTGAAAGGAAAGATCCTGCACGGCGTGCACGTCGCCGAAGGTTTTGTTTAGATGCGCAATGTCAATGATCGGTTCCATCGGATACCTCCTGTTCGCAATTTTTAAGGAGCCGCGTGAATTCCGCGTTCCGGTCGAAGGTTCCCTCCACGAAGCCGGGCACCTGCCGGATGGCGCGGCACACGCCAAGGCTGAAGCCGGAGAGGATGCCGCAAATCTCGTCGTCCGTGTAGGCGCAGCCGCCGGTTACGATCAGCGTGGACAGCGAGTGCACCACCAGCCACATGTCGCGGAAATAATAGTCCGCTTCCGCCGCCGTCAGGTGATAGAGCGATTCGAGCGTGGAACGGATGAGCGACTGGGAATGCCGCATCGCCTCAATGACGGGGCTCACGTCGTGGGACAGAAACAGCAGGCGGTACAGCTCCGGCTCCTCGCGCGCGAAGCGGATGTGCCGCATGCCGTAGCCCAGAAAGGGAATCTCCTCGGCGAGACCCTCGGCGGCATACTTCTGATAAAACGTCTCCGCTGCCGCGTGAACCGCCGCACGTACCTCGGCCATTGAGCGGAAATACGTGAAAATCGGCTGCGTCGACACGCCGAGTCTGGCCGCGATGTCGCGCGTGGTCATGGCGTCCGCGCCCTTTTCCCGCGCGACGTCCAGCGCCGCCTGAACAATTTCTTCCCGGCTGAACTTGACCCTTGGAGGCATTCGATTCATCCCTTCTGACGCACACAAGGCAACAAACGTTGCATATCGCGTGTTATTTTACGAGGTTCGCACGTGCTTGTCAATGAAATGCAGGAAAAATAACAAAACGGCCGCCTCGCGTGACCGGAATTCGGTCATTTTGAGACGGCCTTGCGTTTGTCCTCAGCCCTTCAGCGAGCCGATCATGATTCCCTTGACGAAATACTTCTGAATGAACGGATACGCGCACAGAATCGGAACCGTGGCCACGACGATCAGCGAGTATTTCAGAAGGTCGGCCATGCCCTCCATGGCGACCAGCGTTTCCTCGTCCACATAGTCGCTGGCCTTGATCTGATTCATGACCAGTATACGGCGCAGCATCATCTGCAGGGGATACTTCTTATCGTCGGAGAGGTACAGGAACGCGCTGAACCACGAATTCCAGTGGCCGACGGCGTATTGCATGGCGGTCACGGCGATGACGGCCTTGGAAAGCGGCAGCACGAACGACCAGAAAAAGCGGAAGTCGTTGCAGCCGTCGATCTGGCTCATTTCCAGCAGCTCCTGCGGAATGTTGGCCACGAGGAACGTGCGCGTGACGATCATCTGATACACGCCCATCGCGCCCGGGATGATCAGCGCCCAGCGGGTGTTGAGCAAATGCAGGCTGCGCGCCAGCAGGTAGGTCGGCACCAGACCGCCGGAGAACAGCATCGTGAACGCGAACAGGAAGGAAAAGAAGCTTTTATACGGCAGGCCGCGGCGCGCGAGCGGATAGGCGCAGATCATCGTGACGAACACGTTCACGAATGTGCCCACGATCGTGTAATACAGCGTGTTGGCGTAGCCGATCCAGATTTCGTCGGTGTTGAACACGCGCTCGTAGCCGCTCACAGAGAAATTTACCGGCCAGAGCAGCACTTTGCCCGAGGCGACGGATTCCGGCGCGGAGAACGAGCAGGCGAGCACGTTGGTCAGCGGCAGCAGCACGATCAGCGTGAGCAGCGTGACCAGCGTGTACACCACGCTGTAATACGTCTTGTCCTGCTGGGACAGGCGAACCCGGTTGCGGGGCTTTGAATGGGCGATCGATTGAGTCATCTGGCTCCCTCCTTACCACAGACTGGTTTCGTTGACGCGGCGGGAAATGTGGTTCACGCTGACGATCATGATCAGGCTGACGACGGAATTGAACAGGTCTACGGCGGTGGAATACGCGTAGTCCGACCGGCTGCCGTTGCCGAGACCCTGCTTATATACATAGGTAGAAATGACCTCGCTCAGGCGGATGTTCAGGTCGTTCTGCATCAGGTAGATTTTCTGGAAGCCCACGCCCAAGATGCTTCCGCAGTTCATGATCAGGTGAATGACGACGATGGGAACGATGGCGGGCAGCTCGATCGACCACATGCGCTGCAGGCGGCTGGCACCGTCGATTTCCGCGGCCTCGTACAATTCTGGCGGCACGTTGGTGAGCGCGGCCAGGTAGACGATGGAGCCCCAGCCGAAGCTCTTCCAGATGCCGGAGCCGATGTACATATAGAAGAAGGCTTCCGGAATGGCAAACGGGTCGGCGGGCTTTGTGCCGGTGAGCGACTTGTAAATCACGCCGTACACGCCCACGTTCGGGTTAAACAGCTGCATCAGCATGCCGACCAGCACGACGGTGGAGATGAAGTGGGGAATGTAGGTGATCGTCTGCACGATCTTCTTGTAGCGCTTGGCGTTGATGGAGTTGAGCAGAAGCGCGAACAGGATGGGGAAGGGCATGCTGAAGATCATCGACAGGATGGCGATCCGCAGGGTGTTCACCAGCACGCGGGCAAAGATATACGAGCCGAAGAACCGCTGAAAATGACGCAGGCCAATCCACGGGCTGCCGAAGAGACCCTTGTCATATTCGAAGTTTTTGAACGCGAGCTGAATGCCTACCATCGGCGCGTATTTGAAGGTGATAATGTAGGCCAGCGGAATCAGCAGAAACAGATACAACTGCCAGTAGCGCTTCAATGCGACGAGTGGCGTCATCTTCTTACGCATGGGGAGTCCTCCTCGGTAAAGCAGTTCGGGTGGAAGGATTCGGGGCGGCACCATTGGCCGCCCCGAATGCGAAGGAAAGGGTTTTGCGCGAGCGCGATTATTTGTCGGCGTTCATGCGATCGTAGGCGGACTGCACGGCCTCGACGTACTGTTCAAGACCCATGCGGTCGAGCTCGGCCAGATAGCCGCCCCAGTCGGAATCCAGATCCATATCGCCGGTGATGAAGCGCGCCCAGCACTCCTCCGCGTAGGATGCGATCGGCATGCCCACGTCAGTGACGACCTGCTGCTCTTCCTCGTTGAAGATCAGCTTGGCGACGACCTTGCTTTCGTCGATGTAGTCAAGGCTCTCCAGCAGCACGCCGCTGTCGATCTTGCCGTTGGCGTTCTTCAGGCGGCTGAGGTCGGAATCATCCGTCTTGCCCGCGCCGACCTGACCGAAGAACAGGCGGGTGGTGATGCAGCTGGGGCCCTTCAGCGCCCAGTAGATGTTCTGCAGGTTGCCCCAGCTGGCGCGCGGGTTGTATACGAACACCTGCTCCTTGCCAAGGCCGGCGTAGTTGTTGACCGGGTCGCCTTTCTGCCAGTAGTGATAGTCCACGCCCTCGCGGCCATAGCGGGAATAGAGCGACATTTCCTCGCTGCACAGCCAGTCGCCCAGACGGAACGCGAGCTCAGGGTCCTTGCAGTTCTTGGTGATCAGCATGCCGCCGGAGGGCATGGTGGGCTCCCACACGGCCACGCGCTTGCCGTCGGTGTTGGCCAGCGCGGCCAGACGCACGTATTCATAGCGGCGAATGTCGGAGCTGCTCATGTTGCTGGTGGAAATGTTCACAACCGCGCCGACCGTCTCAATGCCATCGGCGCTGCACTGCGTGGCGGTGAGCTACTTGATGTCCTGCGTGAGGAACGCGGGATCGAACAGACCCTCGTCGATCAGGCGCTTGACGAAGCGCATGCCCTCGCGCCACCCCTCCTCGGTGAACGCGAAGCCCATGGTGCCGTCCTCGGCGGGCAGGTAGTAGCCGTTCTGGGTGTACACGAAGGGCGTCATCAGGCACTTGCGAACGTTGGAGATGCGGTTCTTGGCGCTGCTCAGCGGAATTTCATCGGCGATGCCGTTGCCGTTGGGATCGTCGTCGCGGAAGTGGCGCAGCACGTCGACCAGCTCGTCCACGCTGGTGGGGCTGTCGAGCCCCAGCTTGTCCAGCCACGGCTTGTAGATCATGATGCGGGACTGGCTGAACTGGTTGTTGGTAGACTCGCCGTAGCTGGGCAGCGCGTAAATTTTGCCGTTGTAGCAGGTCATGTACTTCAGGCAGTCCGCGTAGCTCATCGTGCAGGTCTCAAAGGACTTCTCAAGATAGCAGGCGTCCTTCTCGTAGTACTCGTTCAGCGCGAGAATCATACCGGCCTCGCCCCACGGCTGCAGATCCTGCGGGTCCATGCCGCTGTTGATGATCAGGTCGGGCAGGTCGTCGCCGCCGGCGGCGATCATCATGTTGAGTTTGTTCATGAAGTCGTTGTCGGTCACGATGTGGGTGAATTCCAGATGGATGTTGGTCTTGCTCTCAATGTAGAGCGTCATCTCGTTGGTCGCCCAGTCCTCGATCACGCTGGTCTGGGGCACCATGGCGGTGAAGGTCACGGGCTCGTCCGCGAAGGGGAAGGACGGCTCCTCGGCGGCGAGCGCTGCGGGAAGCATCAGCGACAGAATCAGCGCGAGCGCGACCGATGCGCAGATCGGGGTGCGAGAATGCCTGTTCATGGGAATCCTCCTCAAATGGTTTTTGTCCGCCGGTGCGGATGCAGCACTGAGTATAGGGAATTGTATCGCAAAAAGCAATTTGAAAGGTTTCATATACAGTGAAATTCCGATAAATTTGACGGTGAAAAAATGCGGGATGATGAAATATGCGCGGAAAAGCCGAATTTTCGTCCTTTCTGGTTTACACAAAAATTCGTTCTGTGGTAAAATAAACGCCGGTATGATGAAACGGCGGGAGGCGATGAACGATGCGGAGAAGCGTGTTTTTGCGCTGCCTGCTGTTTTATCTGCTGTTTCTGCTCGTGCTGATGGGCATGTACGTGCCGCTGTACCGGCTGAACCTGAACATGATCACCGAAAAGAGTGTGCAGGTCAGCGAGACGATGCTGTACAGCCGTCTGAAGCAGTTTGAATACGAGTTGAGCCAGACGCGCACGCTCTCCACGCGGCTGTCCGGCACCGCGGCGCTTACGCAGCTTTCGCACATTTCGGTTCCGCCCACGGGCAAGGATGTGTACAAGGCCTACAATGCGCTGGGAACCTATGCCACGCTCACGTCGCTGCTGCCCGCGGGCATGACGGCGGGCATGTACCTTTCCAACGGCGTGGCCATGGTGGGCGAGTATCTGTTCTATACAATGGAAGAGATGTATCAGTTCGCGTCCGACAGCCGGTTCGAAACGCATGCGCAGTGGCGGGCGTTCGTGAACGATTTCACCGGCCCCAGCTGCCTGTTCGCGGAGCGGCAGATCACCATGATGGATCGCACGTTCCCGGCGCTGGAGTACGCCGTGCGCATGCCGCTTACGTCGAATTCCAGCAGCAAGCTGCTGTTTGTGTTCATCACCGGCGAATCCGTGCATGAGCTTCTGTCGCTGACGGATTTATATCCCGACACCGTTCTGCGCCTGTATGACGGAAACGGCGCGCTGCTGCTCGGCCGCGGCGACGAAGGCGGGCAGGCGTATACGTGGATTTCTGCGGCGATTCACGCCGGCTACAGCCTGTCGGTGGAGCTGGGCGTTCCCACAAGGGTGTTCAGCGCGCAGCTGAAGCGGTTCACGTATGTGTACGGCGCGTTCATCCTGTGCTATCTGGCGATCGGCGCGTGTCTGGCGGTGTTCCTCTCCTACCGAAGCTCCCGCCCCATCATGCGCATTCTGGGCACGGTCATGGGATACATGCCGCAGGAACGGCTGCCCCGGCAGCTTTTGCGGCACCAGAACGCGTATCAGTATCTGGACAGCTTCGTGCACGGCGCGCAGAACCGGTTTAAGGATTATGAGGATCTGCTCACGTCGCAGGAAAACGAGCTGCGCCGCCACACGTTTCAGGCGCTTCTGCGCAACACGCAGATTGACGGCGTGGAGCTTTCGCGCGCGGAGCGCTATCTGGCCAATTTCCCGTCCGACTACCGGCTGATTCATATCGCGCTCACATTTGAGGGCGAAATGGACTTGGAGCGGTATTCGTCATTGCAGGTGGTGCTGCTGTCCATCGTGAACAAGGAGCTTCCCTGCGCAATCGTGCAGTTTATGGGAAGCAGCCTGTTCGCCGTGATCGACGCGAACCTGTCGCGCGAAACGCTGGAAAGCGCGCTTCTGCGCGTGCGCGCCGCCATCGACCGCACGGACAGCGTGCGCAGCCGCATCGTCGCCGGAAGCGCCATGAGCGGCGTCGAGACGCTGGGTCAGGCGCGCAAGCGCACGCAGATTCTGCTGCGCTCCA
>JABLTK010141707.1_pt1 | contig 10982 bp, 8 predicted proteins | sample 7160131 | NCBI WGS metagenome assembly JABLTK01 (sample SAMN14651221, study PRJNA627086) | human gut metagenome | isolation source: feces | host: Homo sapiens
AACAACGCCGTTGTTCGGGAAGTTATTTACGATGTTAGTGGCGGAGGCGTTTGAGTTAAGGAGCTGCGTTACCGTGCCGCCTGTGTATTCGGCGATAGCCGCTGCCCTTGTCTTGTATTCATCGGTGAACGAGCTGTCTGTGCTGTAGCACGGCCCGATGAGAAGAACGTTAAGGTTGGAAGACGTGTTTATGGCTTTTGTCGTGTGTTCTCCCGCAATGGCACGGATCGTGTCGTCTGTAACGACAGGCTGGTGCTGTGTGTTTCTTATGCGATAATCGTATGCACACGCCATATCGTTTACACGGAACTGGAAGCCGTTGTCGTCTTTCCACTCAACGTCCGTGATAAGCTCGCAATTGAGCGCAGCCTCGTAAGCGGCCTTGACGACCTCTTCGGGTGCAGCTTTCTCGGCGAGCATTTCGGATTCGACCTTTTCAAGCACGTTCCATGCTTCGTTTCTCAATGCGGTTGCTCTTGCTTCGTCTGCCGCAAATGATACATTCTCAGCGAGAGCCATAACGGGCGTCACTCCGATTATAAGAGCGGCCGCAAGGAGCAAGCTGAGAAGCTTTGAAGTTTTCTTCATTTGTTTCTTCCTCCGATAATATTTTACGAATGCCGTATTGGTACATTCAATACATTGAATAATAGCACTTTATCATATATAAATCTATATAATAGAGAAATAAATAAATAAATCTTCTGATGAAAATACGCAAAAAACTTTTCGGCCCCAAAACCGCCGCAGGTAGTCCGCACTGCTTCAGATATGATATAATAACGTCGGTTTTTTTGCCGAAGCTGCTACGGAGGAAGAATATGTTTGATATTGCTGTGCTCGGAACGGGGTACGTCGGGCTTGTCGCGGGCGCATGCTTTGCGCATGTGGGGCATAAAGTCGTATGCGTCGATGTAGACGAGGAAAAGATAAAGCTGCTCTCGGACGGCGTTTGCCCTGTTTTCGAGCCGCAGCTGCCCGAAATTATTGAAAAGACGATGAGAGAAGGGAGATTGCGCTTCACGACTTCGTATGAGGATGCTTTCAAAAACGCCGACGCTATATTTATAGGTGTGGGTACGCCTGAGCGACGGGACGGATCGGCTGATTTAGAATACATTGATTCGGCTATCGGCGGCATAGCAGGAGCGCTCAATCACGATTGCCTGATAGTTGTAAAGTCAACGGTGCCTATTGGAACGAACGACTATGTCGAGCGTTTACTCAGGGAGGCCGCAAGTGGGAAAGACATTCATTTAGAGGTTGCGTCAAACCCCGAATTTCTATCGCAGGGCAGCGCCGTTCATGACACGCTGTACGCAAGGCGCATAATAATCGGCGCGGAATCTGACAGCGCGCGTGAGAAGCTTAAAAAAATATACGAGCCGTTTGGCCTGCCGACCGTATGTGTGTCGCGGCGAAGCGCCGAGATGATAAAATATGCGTCGAACGATTTTCTTGCGCTTAAGATATCGTACATGAATGATATTGCGAACCTTTGCGAGCTTGTCGGCGCCGATGTGGAGGATGTTGCGCTCGGAATGAGCTATGACGAGCGCATAGGATCTCAATTTCTCCGCGCGGGCATAGGGTTCGGAGGAAGCTGCTTCCCAAAGGACACGAAAGCGCTCGCGCATATAGCAATGAAAAACGGATATGAGCTCAAGACGGTCAAGGCTGCGATAGAAGTAAACGAAGCGCAGAAAACGAAGCTTTATCGTATGGCAATGGAGCGCCTGGGTACGCTTTCGGGCAGGCGCGCGGCGCTTTTGGGCGTTACGTTCAAACCAAATACGGACGATTTGCGTGAGGCGCCGTCGCTTGTGATGGCAAGACTTTTAATCGATGTGGGTGCGGAGGTGTCGGCATATGACCCGATAGGCGGCAAAAAATTCGGAAAGTGTTTTCCTGCGGTGTCCGTAAAGGAATCGGCCGCAGAAGCGCTGCAGGGAGCCGACGTTTGCTTCATATTGACGGAATGGCATGAATTCGAAGCGCTTACGCCTGAAACGTTCAAAAAAAACATGACGTATTCGCTCGTATATGACGGCAGGAACGTACTGTCACCCGAGAGGATGCGCGAAGGCGGAGTAGAGTATTACTCTATAGGGAGATGAAAAACATGACTGTATTTGTCACCGGTGCATGCGGTTTTATTGGGTTTCATACGTCGCTTGCGCTGATGAAGGCGGGAGTGCGCGTCGTCGGCATGGATAACATGAACGATTATTACGACGTGCGGCTTAAGAACATGCGCCTTGAAAAGCTTTGCGAACGCGCGGAATTTACTTTTATCAAGGCTGACATAGCCGATGAGGACGCCGTAAACGCTGCGTTTGCGGAATTTGCGCCCGATACGGTGATAAACCTTGCGGCGCAGGCCGGCGTCAGATATAGCATAGAAAACCCGCGTGCATACATAAATTCGAACATAGTCGGCTTTTTTAACGTCTTGGAAGCATGCCGCAGTTTCCCCGTGAAGCATCTTGTATACGCTTCGTCGAGCTCCGTATACGGCGCGAGCGGAGACGTGCCTTTTTCGCTCGATGACAGGGCCGATAAGCCTGTTAGCCTTTATGCGGCAACAAAGCGCTCCGACGAGCTATTGGCATATTCATACAGCAAGCTCTACGGAACGCCCATGACGGGGCTTAGGTTTTTTACGGTTTATGGCCCTTATGGGCGGCCCGATATGGCGTATTTTTCTTTTGCGGAAAAAATAATGGACGACAAGCCGATACGCCTTTATAACTACGGCAAAATGTCGCGCGATTTCACATATGTCGACGATATAGTCGAAGCGATAACGCGCCTTTACGCCTGCCCGCCGAAGGCTGATGTAAACGGAGCGCCGCATAAGGTGTACAATATCGGAAACAGCTCGCCTGTTGAGCTCGGCGAATTTGTTGCCGTGCTTGAAAGATGTCTTGGGAAAAGAGCGCTTATAGAGCTTGCGCCCATGCAGGCGGGCGACGTCGTAACGACGTATGCCGATGTATCGGAGCTTGAACGCGATTTCGGCTTTGCGCCCAATACGACTCTTGATGAGGGGCTTGAGCGTTTCACGCATTGGTATCTGAATGAATACAGGCGCTGAACGTGCTGAAATATGTACAAGATATTTATTGCCGAGGACGATAGGACAATAGCGAACGCCATGCAGAGGTATCTCGAAGCATGGGGCTTTGATGTGTACGCCGTGACCGATTTTGGGGATGTGGTGTCGCAGTTCGCGTCGTTTTCGCCGCATCTTGTGCTGCTCGATATATCGCTGCCTCATCATAACGGCTACCATATATGCTCGCGCATAAGGAGCATGTCGACGGTTCCCGTAATGTTTATAACGTCGGCGTCGGATAAGATGAACATAATAATGGCCATGAATATGGGCGGCGATGATTTCTTGGCGAAACCGTTTGATCTCGACGTTTTGTATGCAAAGGTGAGCGCACTCTTACGGCGCAGCTACGACTATGCAGGTCAAAGCTCGCTTGCGGAACACAATGGGGCGATACTCAACATGTCCGACGGGACGCTGAGCTATAACGGGGAGAGCGCGGAGCTTAGCAGGAACGAGCTTAGGGTAATGCAGGTGCTCTTTGAGAACGCGGGCAGTACGGTCAGCCGCAACACGCTCATGACGCGCCTTTGGGAAACGGACAGCTATATAGATGAAAACTCGCTTACGGTGAATGTGACACGCCTGAGAAAAAAGCTTGAGCTTATCGGTCTTGACGGGTTTATAGTCACAAAACGCGGCGAAGGATACATGATACAATGACGCGGAAGGGCATACGCCTGTTTTGGGCATACGTCAAAGAGAATATAGGCGGGATAGCGCTTGCAATATGCGCGGCGCTTATGCTTACGGCGCTTTTTTATCTGTATGAGCTTCCGAAGGAGCCGCTCATATACGCGCTCGCGCTCGTAGGAGCTATCGCTCTGCTTCCGTTTTTGCTCAAATATGCTTATATAAAAAAACGCCACACGGAGCTTGAAGCCATACTCAATAACATCGCTCAGGTGCTCGGCGAGCTGCCGCCTCCGCACGGGGTGCTTGAGCACGACTACAGCGATATGCTGAAAAAGCTTGACGAGGCGCGAAACAGGCTTACTGGCGAGTATGAGAAAGAGATAGGCGATATGCTCGAGCAATACACGCTATGGGCGCACCAGATAAAGACGCCTATAGCGGCGATGCGGCTGCTTATACAGTCAAACGCATCGGCGGACGAGCTTGCGGCGGAGCTTTTTAAGATAGAGCAATATGTCGAGACGGCGCTTTGCATAATGCGCAGCGGCGGCAACTCGCCCGATTTCGTGATAAAAAACTGCGACGTCGATGAAACGGTAAGAAAATGCGTCAGAAAATATGCGCGCCTGTTCGTGCTCAACCGCCTTAAGCTTGAGCTGAGCGAGACGCACATAACGGCGCTCACGGATGAAAAATGGCTTGCATTTGCGATAGAACAGGCGCTTTCTAATGCGCTCAAGTATACGCCGAGCGGGAAAATATCGATATACGCGCGCGGAAGCGTTCTTGTTATCGCCGACACGGGCATAGGTATAGCGCCGCAGGATCTGCCGAGGATATTCGAAAGGGGTTATACGGGCAGCAATGGACGCGGCGACATGAAGGCAACGGGAATAGGGCTTTATCTCAGCAAGCGTATGCTTTCCATGCTCGGCCATGCGATATGGGCGGAATCGGAGCCGTCGAAGGGTACGCGCATAATGATAGACCTCTCAAGGGATGAGCTGGAAATCGAATAACCTTTCAATACTGTAATGTTTCGGTTGAAAACGTAAGCTGAATCGATGGAACGTATGCGTTTGCGTTTGCTATACTTGCGTCAAACGATGAATTCGGAGGTAGAAAAAATGGAACTTCTCGTTGTAAACAACCTGAAAAAGGTATATACGACGCGTTTCGGCCTGAATTCCGTGACGGCGCTCAACGGCGCGACGTTTACGGTGGAACGCGGTGAATACGTTGCCGTGATGGGCGAATCGGGTTCGGGCAAAACTACGCTGCTTAACATAATAGCGGCGCTCGATAAACCGACGAGCGGCGAAGTGATGCTCGACGGCAAGAATATAGCCGCCGTCAAGGAAAGCGCGATGACATCGTTTCGCCGCGATAACCTCGGATTTGTATTCCAGGACTTCAATCTGCTTGATACGTTCTGCGTAAAGGACAACATATTTCTTCCGCTTGTGCTGTCGGGAAAAAGCTACGATGAGATGGAGGTGCGTTTAAGGTTCATCGCGCCCAAGCTTGGCATAACAGACATACTCCAAAAATATCCATACGAGATATCAGGCGGCCAAAAGCAGCGCGTAGCTGTTGCACGGGCGCTCATAACGTCTCCAAAGCTCGTGCTTGCCGACGAGCCCACGGGTGCGCTCGACTCAAGATCGGCGGGGGCGCTTTTAAGGCTTTTTGAGAGCATAAACAATGACGGCCAGACTATACTCATGGTGACGCACAGCATACGCGCGGCGAGCCATGCAAAGCGCGTGCTTTTTATAAAGGACGGCATTGTGTTCCATCAGCTCTATCGTGCGGATCTCGACGAAGAGGCGATGTTTGCGCGCATCAGCGATACGCTGACGGCGATATCGACGGGCGGTGAGCTCAATGTGTAGTTCACTTTATCATCGTCTCGCGGTGACGAATATAAAAAATCACAGGCGCATATATGTTCCGTTTGCCGCGGCGTCTGCCGGAGTCACGGCGATGCTTTATATAATACAGTTTCTTTTGAACAACAGCGAGCTTCATTCCAGAACAGTAGCCCAGGTGCTTTTGATGGGAACTGTCGTAATAACAATATTTTCCGTGATAGTTATGCTTTATGCCAACAGCTTCGTCATGAAGCAGCGCCGGCGTGAGTTAGGCCTTTATAACGTTCTCGGCATGGAAAAGCGTCACATCGCGCGCCTTATGGCGACGGAAACGCTATATATCGGCTCGGTATCGGTTGTGCTCGGCATATGTGGAGGGATACTGTTTTCAAAGCTTGCGCTGCTGCTGCTCTGCGACCTTATGGGAGTGCCAAAGTCGCTTGGCTTTGAGGTGCCGATGCTTGCGGTCGTATATACGCTTGCGGTGTTCGGGGCGATATTCGCTATAATGCTTGTATATAACATAAGCCGCGTCGGGCTTGTGAAGCCGATAGAGCTTTTGAAAAGCAAAAGTACAGGCGAGCGCGAGCCGCGAGTCAAATGGGCGATCGCCGTTGTCGGCGTGCTGACGCTCGGAAGCGGATACGCCATAGCGCTGTTTACAAAGACGCCGAGCGAGGCGCTGGGTCTGTTCTTTGTGGCGGTGATACTCGTTATAATCGGCACATACTGCCTCTTTACGGCGGGAAGCATAGCGGTGCTCAAGATAATGCGGAAAAACAAGCGCTACTACTATAATAAAAAACATTTTGTGCCCGTTTCGGGGATGCTCTACAGAATGAAGCGCAACGCCGCAGGGCTTGCAAATATATGTATACTGTCAACGATGGTGCTTGTGATGATATCGTCTACGGTGTGCCTTTACTATGGCATGGAGGATCTCGTAAGGACATTTAATCCGCGAAACGTGGAGTTGATAGTTGTTAAAGGCGTTGACGATGAATATGCTTCACAGCTTAGCAGCGCGATAGACGAAACGGTGAAAAAGAGCGGCGTGACTGTAAAGAACGTTGTAGCGTACAGAAATTCGAGCACATATGCCTATTATGACGGCAAAACTTTTTCCATTTACGCTTATGGGGCGGGTTTGCTGCTCAGATGCGTTAAAATAACCCTGCTGCCGCTTGAGGACTATAATTTGCTGAATAATACCGAAGAGACGCTTGAGCGCGACAGCGTGATAGTATACGCGCCGAATATGAACTTTGAAAACGGGGAAATATATTTCGGCTCTGCTAAAATGAAAGTGGAGAAGGTCGTGCATGCAATGAACGTGGTGAATATGATTCATGACGATGAAACGATAGCGCAAGTGTACATTGTTGCCGCCGACACGGAAGCGATAATACGGCTGCGCGATGCTTTGGAGAAGGCGCAAAGGGACTTTCCCGACGATGAAAGCTATTTTGACGCGATGACTATGATTGAATACTACTACGGCGCGGATGTTGACGGTGTGGACGATGAGGATAAGCTGGCGACTGCGCTCATCGAAATGATGGCGGCCGCGGCCACGGAAGACTATGCGACGGGACATGAAGCAAGGCCGTACAGCGTAACAAAGGCGTCGAACGACAGGAAGAATTATCTTGAGATGTACGGAGGATTATTCTTTCTCGGCATAATACTCGGTATAATATTCATATCGGCGGCTGTGCTTATCATGTATTATAAGCAGCTCTCGGAGGGATACGAGGACAGGGAGCGCTATGTAATAATGCGGCAGGTCGGTATGACGCGCCGAGAGATACGCTCTTCGGTGCGTTCGCAGGTGCTGACGGTGTTTTTCCTCCCGCTTGCGGCGGCCGGCGTACATATGGCTTTTGCGTTCCCGATGATACGGCTCATACTTACCATGTTTGGGCTTACGAATTCGCGGCTGTTCATGATTTGCGCGCTGCTTTGCTTTGCGGTGTTCTCCCTGGTGTACCTTGCGGCATATGTATTGACGGCAAAGCGGTATTATAAGATAGTGTCGAGCCCATCGGAGTGACAGTGCTCGGGAAACGGAATGCGCGGCGGCCTTAGCCCGCCGCGCACGCATAATACGCCGTTTATTCAAAATTATTCACATTTGTGTAAAAAAGTTAACCTTTCTGTGGTAGAATGCAATATATGCCAATGATAGCATATAATTGTCGCATGAGATAATGCGTATAATATTGAATGTAATTCAATAAGAGGAGGTATTTGAATGGACATCAACCGTTTCACACAAAATTCAATAGCAGCCGTCAACGCGGCGCAGAATGCGGCGGCCGAGCATTCAAACCAGCAGGTAGATGAGCAGCATCTCCTCTATGCTCTTTTGAAGCAGGATGAGTCGCTGATAAAACAGCTTGTAATAAAAATGGGCCTGGATGCCGATGGCCTTGAAAGCGCGGCACTCGAAGCGATAGAGAAGCTTCCGTCAATAACGGGCGGCGGTATAGATGCCTCAAGGATTTATATAACGTCGGAGCTCAACGCGGCGCTTAACGATGCCGAAAAAGAGATGGCTCGCATGAAGGACGACTATGTTTCTGTAGAGCATCTGATGCTGGGCCTTATAAACAAGCCGAATGACGCGCTGAAAACGCTGTTTAAGCGTTTCCACATAGAAAAGAACGAGTTTCTCAAGGCGCTTGAGACAATCAGGGGCGGTGCGCGCGTGACGACCGATTCTCCCGAAGGAACGTATGACGCGCTCGGCAAATATGCGCAGGACCTTGTAGAGCTTGCCAGGAAGCAAAAGCTTGATCCTGTAATAGGCCGTGATTCCGAGATACGAAACGTAATAAGGATACTTTCACGAAAGACCAAGAATAACCCTGTCCTGATAGGCGAGCCCGGCGTGGGCAAAACGGCAATAGCCGAAGGGTTGGCACAGCGCATCGTGAAGGGCGACGTGCCGCAGGGCTTGAAGGAGCGCCGCATATTTTCGCTTGACATGGGCGCGCTTATAGCCGGCGCGAAATTCAGGGGCGAATTTGAGGAGAGGCTGAAGGCCGTGCTCAACGAGGTGAAGCGTTCGGAAGGGCAGATAATACTGTTTATCGACGAGCTGCACAACATTGTAGGCGCGGGTAAAACTGAGGGTTCGATGGACGCGGGCAACCTGCTCAAGCCAATGCTGGCGCGCGGCGAGCTTCACTGCATAGGCGCGACGACGCTTGACGAGTATAGAAAGTATATCGAAAAGGATGCAGCTCTTTCGAGGCGTTTCCAACCCGTCATGGTAGATGAACCTACGGTCGAGGATACGATAAGCATACTGAGAGGCCTGAAGGAGCGCTACGAGGTGTTCCACGGCGTAAAGATAAACGACTCTGCGCTTGTCGCGGCGGCGACGCTTTCGCACCGCTATATATCCGACAGGTTTTTGCCCGATAAGGCTATTGACCTTGTTGACGAGGCGTGCGCACTGCTCAGGACGGAGATGGATTCCATGCCGAGCGAGCTCGATGAGCTTTCAAGAAGCATAATGCAGCTTGAAATAGAGGAAGCCGCGCTCTCGAAAGAGACGGACAAGCTTTCCGCACAGCGGCTTGAAACGATTAGGAAGCAGTTAAGCAGGGAGAGAGAAAAATTCTCTTCGATGAAGGCGAAATGGGACAACGAAAAGAACGAAATAAAGAACGTTCAATCGCTGCGTGAGCAGATAGAGTCTTTGAACGGCGAGATGGAGCAGGCAGAGCGCAGCTACAACCTGAGCCGCGCCGCCGAGATAAAATACGGTAAGCTTCCGCAGCTCAAGGCGCAGCTCGAACAGGCCGAAAAAAGCTTTGAAAAGGGCAAGGCCGAAGGCTTGATAAGCGACAGAGTCACGCAGGACGAGATAGCGCAGATAGTGTCGCGTTGGACGGGCATACCTGTAAGCAAGCTAATGCAGGGTGAACGTGAGAAGCTTTTGGGCCTTGAGTCAATACTTCATAAGCGCGTGATAGGTCAGGACGAAGCGGTGACAACGGTTGCGAATGCCATTCTCCGTACGCGCGCGGGACTTAAGGATCCAACGAAGCCTATAGGAAGCTTCCTGTTCCTCGGCCCGACCGGCGTGGGCAAGACCGAGCTTGCAAAGGCGCTTGCGCAGGCGCTGTTTGACGACGAGCGCAATATGGTGCGTATAGATATGTCCGAATATATGGAGAAATACTCCGTGTCGCGTCTCATAGGCGCGCCTCCGGGCTACGTCGGCTATGACGAAGGCGGCCAGCTTACGGAAGCCGTACGCCGCAGGCCGTATTGCGTGGTGCTGTTCGATGAGATAGAAAAGGCGCACCCCGACGTGTTCAATGTGCTGTTGCAGGTGCTCGACGACGGCAGGCTTACCGACTCTCAGGGCAGAGTCGTAGACTTCAAGAACACCGTCATAATACTTACGTCTAACCTCGGCTCGAGCTACATTCTTGAAGGCATAAAGGACGACAAGCTTACGGATGAGGCAAAGCAGAAGGTGGAGCAGTTGCTGAAGCAAAGCTTCCGTCCCGAGTTCCTTAACCGTATAGACGATATTGTGTTCTATACGCCATTGACAAGGAAGCAGATATACGAGATTACGGATCTGATGATAAAGGACCTCCGCGACCGTATGCACGCCATGCGTCTTGACCTTGTTTTGACGGATAGCGCAAAGGAATACTTCGCGGAAACGGGTTATGATCCGCAGTTTGGCGCAAGGCCGCTTAAGAGGCTTTTGACCGGCAAGCTTGAAACGCTTATCGCCCGCAGGATAATTGAATCAGATCCGGTCTCCTGCCCCTTTTCGGCAAGACGGATATACCCATAGCGGGCATAGAGGATATACCCCGCATCCGCAAGATTTGACGCCATCTTTGAGGCGGATGAGGGACGCACATGCAGCTCCGCCGCCAATGTGCTGATACGCACAATACTGCTGTTTGCCGACAGACGGTAAATCATCTCGAGGTAGTCCTGCATGGCAGGCGTCAGCTCGTCGCTCTCAATCAGCTGGTATCCCTTCAGCGTGTAAAACCCGTTTGCAGCGCTCAAATGCATCATCTCCTCACATAATTCGGAGCTTCGCAATAGAATGGAAATAGGAAAGAAAGTTTCCCTATACTAAACTTGTATTACGAGGTCACGAGAATTATGTATTGCCTGAATGATATTGCACCCGGTGAACGTGCACGCATCGTTTCGCAAAGCACCTGCGGCGCGCTTCGCCGCCGCCTGCTGGACATGGGCCTGATTGAGGGCACCGAGGTTGAATGCGTCGGCAAAAGCCCCGCGGGAGACCCGCGCGCCTATCTGATTCGCGGCGCGGTCATTGCCCTGCGCGCAGAGGACTGCCG
>JABLTK010015744.1_pt1 | contig 10981 bp, 7 predicted proteins | sample 7160131 | NCBI WGS metagenome assembly JABLTK01 (sample SAMN14651221, study PRJNA627086) | human gut metagenome | isolation source: feces | host: Homo sapiens
CCGCCGTGAATGAAAGCCGGAATTTGTCGCCTTTCGCTCTCCTCGCCGCTCTCGCCCGGCACAAGCGGCTCCTCTTCCGAGTACACGACCTTTAACTTGTCGATACCGCGCCTGCGGCACTCCCTGCGCATGACTTTGCACAGCGGACACACGCTCGTGTCGAACAGGTCCGCTACCTTAAACGCCGCCGGGTTCATTTTGTTGCCCGTGCCCATCGACGAGATTATCGGCGTACCCGCCGCTTTCGCGTTCGCCGCCAGCGCAAGCTTGCCCGTCACCGTGTCGATTGCGTCCACTATATAGTCGTACTCGCGGAAATTAAAGTCCTTTTCCGTTTCGGGAAGGTAGAATACGTTATGTTTCGTCACTTTGCAGTCGGGGTTAATCGATTTAATACGCGCTTCCGCGGCGTCGGTTTTGCGCATGCCTATTGTGTGGACTGTGGCGATGAGCTGGCGGTTCAGGTTGGTTATCGCCACGACGTCGTTGTCGATGACGTCGATTGCGCCCACACCCGAGCGAGCCAGCGCCTCAACGACATAGCCGCCCACGCCGCCCACGCCGAAAACAGCCACCCTCGATTCCGACAGCTTTTTCATGGCTTCCGTTCCAATCAGCATTTCAGTTCTCGAAAACTTATCCGGCATTTCATATCTCCAATGCGCCCCGTATACGAACGCGGCGCGACTTAAATATCGGCGGTTTACTTTTGTAATCTTATAAACGCGAAGCCCGATACGGGCACGTCGATTTCGTTTAAGCCCGCTGATAGCTTTACCGTGCGCTCCGAAACGACGTCGCCCTTGCAATCGGTTATTTTTATCGCGACTTCCGTTTCTCTTTTCACGCGGACATACACCGTTCGCTCGCTCGCTGCGTTGATTACGTCGAGGCTTTTGTCGCCCGGAAAGTCGACTATGCTCGTGCCATATAACGCGGTGACGTCCTTTTCCTCGCCCGTCGCCGTCAGCGCGGTATAGCCGTGCGAAAAGCCCTCGGCGCGCAGCTTGCCGTTTAGCAGCGTTTTGCGGTTTTCGCGGAAGTAAGCAAGGTAATACGCCAGCATTCTGCGGTGCTCGTCGGTGATGTTTTTGAGGTTCAGAGAGATTTGCGGCACGCCGAATATCGAGTGATTGAGCTGATAAGCCGCATACTCGACCGCGTCGTCGTAGCTCCAGATAAGAGGGTCGCTGTGCACCGCCACGCCACTAGTCAGCATGCGCAAATCGGCGACGCAGGTTTTCAGCGTGTTTTCGTCGCCGGCGCAATCGCCCACGCGGAACATGTTGCCGAATTGCTGCATCACGGCTCCCGTATACCGCTGGCGAAATTCCAGCATAACGTCGGGTTTTATTCTGCGGAGCTCGTCCGTAACCTCGCCTATCAGCGCTTCCACCGCGTCGGACAGCGAAACATAGTCCATGTCATCGTAGTTTTTCGGCGAATCGGCGGTCAGGTAGAACGCGTCGATAAAGTCGAGTTTGAATCCGTCGAGGTCGTACTTATTCAGAAATTCGGCGTAAATCCCCGTCAGGTACTCGCGCACCTTAGAGAACCTCGGGTCGAGCGCATACGCGCCTATGCCGCCGTCGAAATACAGGTACTTGCCGCGGAAGTCGTCCGCCGCCTTAGCGTTCTTGCCCATGTACGGGACGGAAAACCACAGCATTACTTTCATGCCGATTGCGTGCACGCTCTTTACGAACTCTGCCATATCGGCGATTTTACTCTTGCACACTCTCCAATCGCCGCAGTACGAATAGCCGCCGCCGTTGTCCTCGGTCTGCCAGCCGTCGTCCACGATTATCGTTTCCATGCCGAGCGCTTTTGCCAATCTGCACTGCTCGATAAGCGTTTCGTCGGTGAATCGCTGCTGAAAGACGTACCAGGGCGCGTAGCACGGCAGTTCCGCGGCTTCGGGCAGGTATGCCGAGCGGTAAAAATTCTTCCACCAACCGCGAACGTCCGCAATCGTCTTGTCCGCCGTTTCGTCGCGGAAATCCACTCTTAGCTCCGTTTCGTATTCTTTTATGGGGCTTACGAGAGCGGTAAACAGCTCGACGCGCACCGTGAGTTTTTGCCGCGGCTCATTAAAGCCCAGACTGAGCGCGCACGGAGTTTTGCAGTCGGAAAGCGCAACCGTGACCTTGTTTTTGTCGTTCTTCGTCACAGCGGCGATTACCGGCGCGCCGCATGCCGCCGAGGAAAACGCCGGCGACGGATTCCAATCGGGGCGAATTCCTGCGTTAAGTATTTCGTTGGGCTTGAAAGTCGTCGCCGCGTCGTCCTTTTTGACATAAAACGTAACGCTTATTTTCTCGGGACTCGTAGCCGCCGTAAAGCTCGCCTTGAGCCGAAAAAGCTTTACGCCGGTTTCGCCTTTTGTTGAGGTAACGTCGAAATCGACGGACTGCGCGCCCGTATCTATCGTGAAGTCTATACCGTCGATTCTTTTCTCTATGGTCATAAAATCTTACTCCCGTATGCCGTTTTTTCTTACCTTTTACCGAACGCGAGCGCGGCGGCTCCCACGAGCCCCGCGTCCGAGCCGAGCGAAGCCACTACTATGTCTACCGGCGCAAAGCCCGTGCCGCCGTAGACTTCGCGGTTGACGGCTTTTGCGAGCGGTTTTAAGAACACGTCGCCGGCGTTGCAGATTCCGCCGCCCAGCACTATCGCTTCGGGGCGGAAAACGTTGATTGCGTTCGCAATTCCCGTCGCGAGATAGCCGACGTATTTCTTCACCACGGCTTTGGCGGTCTTGTCGCCGCGCCGCAGTGCGTCGAACACGATTTTGCCGTTTACGTTATCTTTATTCCCGTCCGTCAGCTTCCACAAAAGGCTGCCGGGAGTCTTGTCCATCGCTCTTCTCGCCTGACGAACGAGCGCGGTAGCCGACGCGTACGCTTCGAGACAGCCGCGCCTGCCGCAAGTACACTTCTCGCCGCCGTAGCATATTACTTCGTGACCGAGTTCCGCGCCTGCGCCCTTGTTGCCCTCGAACAGCTTTCCGTCCGCGACTACGCCGCCGCCCACTCCCGTGCCCAGCGTGAGCATGACCATGGAATTATATTTCTTGCCGGCTCCGCACACATATTCGCCGAGCGCCGCCGCATTGGCGTCGTTGGTGACGAATACGGGCATGCCCAGCGCGCGTTCGAGATTCGATACTATCGGCACGTCTTTCCAGGCGAGGTTGTTCGAGTACACCACTTCGCCGTCACGAGTGTTTATCGTGCCGGGGCACCCCACGCCTGCGCCGCTCACGGCGACGTCCGCTTTCTTTATAATGGATTTGGCGAGCTCCGCTATGTCCGCAAGGATTGCTTCCGCACCGGCGCCGTTACGCGTGGGACAGCTGCCGGAGGCGATTATCCTGCCGTACCCGTCCACCACGCCGCACTTGACGCTCGTGCCGCCGATGTCTATGCCGAGGTAGTACGCAGCTTTGCTTTCGCTCGTGAGTATCGCTGTAGCTTCGCCATCGATTTCGTATTTCTCGCCGCAGGACACGAAAAAGCTGTCGCCCGCCGCAAATTTTTTGCCGTTTATTTCGCCGCTGCCCGAAATAAAACTTATCGCGGTGAACGAGTCGTCGTCCGTTTCAACAAATCTCCCGTCGAGTTTCAGCTCGCGCATGCGGAAGTACTTGCATTCGGTAAGCCTGCGAATCGTGCCGCCCGGTATTTCCTCGGGCTCGCCGCCGTCGGTTTCGTCGCGAAACGCCTTGAAGTCGATTACCTCGACCGCCTTTTCGACGTGAAGCGGACGGAGCTTTCCGTCGAAAAGGCGGCGGTTGTAGTCGTACACGCGATAGGTGACGTCGCTGCTTTGCTGCACCTCGCAGACGAGGCAGCCCTCGCCGATTGCGTGCACCGTGCCGGCTTTTATCAGGTAACAGTCGCCCTTTTTGACGGGGATAAAGTTAAGGAGCTCCTCCACCGTGCCGTCCTTGACCTTTTCGAGAAATTCCTCGCGGCTCACGTCGCGCTTGAAGCCGCAGTAAATCCCTGCCCCCGGAGTTGCCGCGACGATATACCAGGCTTCGGTCTTGCCGTTGTCGCGCTCGTATTTTTTCGCATACTCGTCGCCCGGGTGGACCTGCACCGACAGGCTTTTCGCCGCGTCAATGTACTTGATAAGCACGGGAAACTCGCCGCCGTTTTTGTCCACCGCGCCAGGGGTTTCTTTAAGATACTCGGAAAAAGTCTTGTCCGAGCCTGCAACGCGGCTCTCGCCGTCGCGGTGTACGCTCGCTTCCCAGCTCTCGGCGACGATTCCGTCGCGCTTGCGCCCGAAAAGCGTCTTTAATCGCTCTCCGCCCCACAGATAATCTTTCAATACCGGCTCGAGTTTTATCACGGTTATGCAGCTCCTTTTCGTCAATCGGTTTTACCTATCGGTTATACCATATCGGCAGCGTAAAGTCAATCGGTTTGCTCCATCGTCACGATAACGTCCATATCTTCTTTTCCGCACAGCGTGGGCATGTACGTTTTGCCGATTTTATCCGACGTCAGAATCGCAACTTTCGTTTTCGAGTTTTTTTTGTCGGGCAGAAACTCGTTAAAAGCTGCCTTAGTAAGATTACGAAGGTGCGCGCGTTTTTGGACAGCATCGGCAAAACGGGCGCGCGGATAGAAGTCGACGGCAACGCGCAAACCGTTACGGCGCGTGCGATTACGCTCTCTCCTTAATCTTTATACAAGTATTAACCGCCATATCGAAACTGAGTTCCGTCGTGGTTTTTATGAATTCGCCGTCATGGTCGTTATCCAGCAAAAAGACGTCGAATTCGCAATTCTTCCCGAAATCGAGCGTTACCTGCGCGTTGTCCTTGTCGTCGCGCTCGGAGTAATGCGTGATAATCGCTGTTACTTTACCGTCTTCATCGACTCCGCAGAGAAGATAAACGTCCTTCGGCAGTTCTGTCGCCCTGACCTCGTGCGCAAGTCCGTACAACTCGCCGTACCACTTGAAGCACCAATAGCTTTTTAGCGGTCTGTAAGTACAAAAATCGAAAACGCCGTTGAACACGCTTGGACGGGTGTCGTAGTACATCAGCATATCTATCGACGTAGAAATTTGCGCCAAAGACATAACCGAAGCGACGTATGCGGCTCCCTTCATGCCGTGTATCGTTTCTATCGAATAGACGAAATCGTTTGTCCAGCCGCGCACATAATTCCATTCGTTCAAAATGCTTTCGGTTTTCTCGTAACCGTATCGGTCGAGATAAGCGCGTAACGTATCCGCTTTTTTCGTTACAATTCCGGGGTCGGTCGAATAAATATGCCATGAGAAGAAATCAATCGGCACGTTTCTCTTCTGCATTTCGCAAAGAAATTCTTTTGCCCAATCTTCTCTATACGCCAGCGCCGGTCCGCCGATTTTCAGATGCGGAAATTTTGATTTTAAATACTTTGCAACCGTTTCGTAAAAATCAAAAAACTCGGCTTTCGTGCCTCCCCAAGTGCGCTTATTCGGGCTGTCATCGTCGTCCAGGTCCGGTTCGTTCCAGATTTCCCAATACGGCATATCCAGCGTGTACCCGTGCGCCCACCCTTCCGTATAGTGACGTATTACATGTTCGCAGATACGCGCCCACTTTTCAAAATCCTTCGGCGGCAAAGTATTGTGTTTTTTTATCTGGTGCTCAATCGTTTGTCCCAAGCGGAAAAAGGTCTTCGTCCCTGCCTCCAAGGTACACAAAATCGACTCGTCGGTGCAATCGAAATCATAATTACCCGAGTCGTTTTCATCCGCGGCGAAATTCGGAAAAATCGCGCTTATATCATGCGCGTAAGGTCCGCCGTATGCCGCTATCGCGTTTGAATCGTGATTCCTCGAAAACGGAATTCTTGCATCCTTGTACTCGGTTATATTCGTGCGCCATTGGTCCGCCGCGTGGCGCTTGTATATAGGACCTCCGTTCGTCGCGTTTAGCATCTTGAATTTTCCATACTTATTCGTTAAATCAACTTTAATAGTTCCCATATTTACCTCCGCGTTTGTTTATTCTCCCAGATTTTCTGTGCGCATAACCAAGAAAATTTGCTTTATACCGTTATGTCTTGATTACCCAAGTCAGACGCTAAAACATATAATCGATTTAAGACAACAGTCAAGGAAACTTCATCGTTTACCAAGTCTTTAATAATTTTACTTTTAGCAATTTTCTTTTCTCATATTGTAATTATACCACATTTAATATGACAATTCACGTTATATTTATAAAAGTTTTTAGATTTCTTCTACCATACTGTCGCCGTGCGTATGAAGTGTTGTTTTCGTTAGCCATATCCGCTCCTGTAAATCAAAATATCGCCTTTTAGAATCAGAGCCGTCCGCACCCACTGCGAACGGCTCATTGTTATTTAGTTTCTCTTATTTCTTTTTGGTGAACAATGCTTTGATTTTTGCTCCGAGATTTTTGAAGAAGTTGCCGATTGCGGTAAAGCCTTTCTTCAAAGCTACTCCCAAGTCCGCAAAAGTCTTTTTCTTGACAGCGAACCAGAAGATTGCAAATCCGCCGATTCCGGCAAGCAGCACCGAACCGATTACGATACCTGCAATCGCACCGCCCGAAAGACCGTCCTTTTTAGCAGGCGGAGTGATTTCGCCACCGCCCGAAGACTTATCTTCATATACAGCCGTAAGGGTTTTTCCTTTCTCTACCTTGAAAGTATATTCCTTTTCGGTGCTGACGATATTTCCGCTTTCGTCTTTCCAGCCTTTGAATACTTTGCCTTCTTTATCTTCTGCCGTTACGGTTACTTCATCGCCTTGTTTATACGTTCCTGCGCCCGTTCCGCCTTCGACTTTGATTTCAATAGACGGAGCAGTTCCTTCAGCTCTGAAATGCGCCTTGATTTCAATCTTTCTTGCAGGCATTTCAAAGGTTGTCGTAGAACTCGTTGCGCTTTCAAACTCAATCGTTACGCCCGACGTTTCGCAAGTCCATTTGTCAAAGACCATGCCTTCCGGAGCCGGGCTTGCGGTTATTGTAATGGTTTCGCCGGCTTTGGCAGATGATTTATCTGTCGTGCCGCTCACAACAACTATTTCAAACTTTTCAATAGCCAAGTAGGTTGCCTTAAAGGTTACGTTTCCGGCAGGCATCAGGAACTTGATTTGAGTTTTGCTGAGGTCCATACTCGTCGTGTCAAGTCCCGTAACTTCCCACTTGTCGAAGCGCTTATCGACTGCAGGCGCGTTTGCCGTCACCGTGACTTCCTCTTGATATTTTGCCGTAGGCGCGCTCGGCGTTCCGTTTGTTACCGTTATGTTGTACATAATATCCTCAAACAAAGCGGTCAATACAACGTCGGTTTCGGGCATTGTGAACGTTATTTCTTCCTGTGTAAGCTGCGCCGTGTTGAGTACAACGCCGCTAAACGACCAACTTGTAAACGTTTTGCCTGTAGGCACCGTCACTTTTACTTTTACCGATGTTCCGGCAGCATATTTTCCACTGCCTGTTCCGCCTATAACCGTTACGGAATTCAAAGCGACTTTCACTTCGGCATAATCGCTTGCTTCGCTTGTGCCTGTTTCTTTATAGCGAACGTAATACGTTCCTTCGGCAAGTCCGGTTGTTTCGGTATCCGTACAAGGTTTGGGTGAAGTGAACGCCGTATCGGTGGAATATTCCATATCGACGGTCGTGCCCGTAATCTTGCCGTCCGTTGCGCCTTCCTCAGACGGAGCAATACCTTTCAGCCCCGTAGGCGGCGTTTTTGTACCTTTGATTATTTCAAAATCGACGGTAACGATGTTTGTTATATTATAGTTGCCTATTCCGTTGTCTTTGACAGTCAAAGTCGCAGTGCCTACGTACTCATTGTTTGACGACTCGCCCTTGTATTCCGAGCGAGGCAACTCTACATTTCCGGTGGGCGTTATACGATACACCTTATATTCGGGTTCGATTGTATAGCCCGTACATTCATACGTTGTTTTGGTAAGTGTCACCTCTATGGTGATGTCCTGCCTCTTTATTGTCCAAGCAATATTTATCGGGTCGGTAGTTCCGTCCGACCACTTATACCCTTTATTCAGCGTCACAACTGCCGTGTATTCACCTGCATCGAAATATTGGTTGTTGCTGACGGTGTAGCTTTCGCTGTCCGTAAGCAACACTTTTGCCTCGCCGTCATAAACGAATTGCGTGACGGGCGGTACAGGTACGGCTATCGTTTCGCCCGATACGATGCTGAAATCAACCTTGTTTTTGTTGGGGTCTATGGTAATGTCATACTCACCCGTAACAAGATACTTTTCGGGGATTTCGATGTATGCGCGCACAGTCTCCACGCTTTGAGGCGTGCCGCTGATTGCAATGGTAAGGCTTGTCGCGCCTGCTTCGACTTTGGTTTTGATTTTTGCAACCAACCCCGACGGCATATTCTTAAACCAAGACGTTACGTCAGTGTTTTGCGCAATTTCGGTAAAGGTATCTCCTGCCAACGTGACGGTAACTCTACCCTCTGCATACTCTGCTTCCGTCAATTTTGGCGAAATATATACATCCCAATTTGTAAATTTCTCATTAAGTGCCTTTATCCATTCGGTAATTCCAGCTTCTCCCGTATTGATTTCCTGCCCACCGCCAACAAGACAAACAATCGTGGCCCAATCTTCTCTTTGATCTAATGACCAGATTAAAAAGGCGACTTCAGACATAGGAAAGTTAGGAACTTTCAGTTTATTGCCATAAGTCCCTCCTCGTTTCAAATATTCAGCAAGTCTCTTATGCGTCCAGGCACGTTGCGCCTCGTCAAATATAGCAACATGTTCAACTTCGCCAAACCCAGATTCTTTCAATTTAACAGCTTTATCCGGATCAATTTCAAGAATTCCATCTTCAACAGGATTCTTGATTTTTGCCAGCATATTATCACGGTATCGGTGAATCATTTGTATGGATTTGCTAACCTCACGACGTGAATCCGTTAATTTCTTTTTTTCTCCCCTAATGTTACATTTTTTATAATTGTCTTGCGCAAGAGCTTCATTTAATACCGCGACTAAAGGTCCATTCCCTGATAAATATACAGCGCCTTCATCTTCTACAGGTATATCACTCCCTTGATAGGTTTGCTTTATTGCGACGTCCAAACCCACCAATGTTTTGCCTGCGCCGGGAACGCCGGTTACAAAACATATACTTTTTCTTCCATTCAACTTACTATTTTTTATTACCTGTAATATGTAAGAAATTGTTTTATCTGTAGAAACCTTGTCCGCTTCATGACGAGTGATACTTTCAACCGAGTGATTTTCATATAAAGATTTGGCCGCTTCGATAATCGTTGGCGTAGGCGCATACGGACTAACTATCCAGTTTTGATTTACAGGAGTTTCACACGGAAACTTACTTAATACTTTTTGTATCAGAGTTCCTACGCCAAAAGCACCAGACACAAGCGGATTTACAACTCTATCATCATAAACCGACATTTGAATGTTTGTGGAAAAATTTTTATAGTTAGTTGCAATTAAAATCGGAACAATAACTCTATCTTGGCTATAAAAATGAAAGTTTTTCAAATCAAGCGCGTAATCCAGAACCTGATCGATGTCAGCCTCTAAAATATTTGATTGATTTACCTTAAATTCAAGGCAAAATATAATACCTTTATACAATAAAACTATATCTACCCTCTTTCCTAAACGAGGAATATCGTATTCAAAAATAATATCGCCATTTTTATCAGATAATCCAGATAAAACTTCCTTCATGATGGTAATTTCAGCTTTCCACGCTTCTCTTGTTGTTGTAAGCGCTTCACCATGATAATTATCACATAATTGTCCGAACACAAAATTATCTTCCGTATTCAAAAATTTTTCAAATTTGTTATTATATAAACAGCGGTTCATTTTATCCCTCTTGCTAATCCGGTTATTAAATACTTCTATTTTATCATACAAAACATGACAACTACGGTCATAATTAAAATATTTTTCTTGAGTTTTGCAATTATTTTTCGTCGTCCACGATTTCGACGATATCGTCAAGCGTACAACCAAGTGCCGTGCAGATTTTTATAAGCACGTCGGAATTTACGGAAACGCCGTCTTTTTTCATTTTTGCAAGCGTTGCGGGGCTTACCTTTGCGAGCGCGGCGAGTTCCTTGCTCTTCATCTCCCTGTCTATCAGTAATTTGAATAATTTTTTATAACTTGCTGCCATAATATACCTCATTGACTACTTTATTCGATTATACCATATTCCGGTATGTTTTGCAACAGGTATTTGAAATAAATTCAAAGAAGTTTTAATTTATTTTGCTTTTCCCTATCGTCTATGATTTTATTTTCATCCAGTCCAAGCGATTTCAGCCACATTTCCTTTTCCGTCTGAATCACGGAATACATCACCTTATCGCTCTCGCAATAAGCCAACAAAAAATTGTAATGTTTCAGTTTTGTTCTGATTTTATCGTCCGGATCGTCAACCTGTATTTTCGGTCGGCGGTAATCGTTATACGAAGTCAGAAAAACTTTCCAACTGTATGCCGCAAGGCTCTGCTTTGCCGCGCGTTTGCAATATCTTCGCCAGCAAAGCCTGATTAACGAACGGTGCTTAACCATCTGAAACTCTTCCCACTTAAAATCGGGAATCAGATACCCGTCTCCCGCTTTCGCCCTTTCCGGGAAAAGCAAATAAGCAAGTTCTTTTTCGCTCATTCCGCTCAATTCGTCAAGCCCAATACCGATAGCGTCTACTCTTTTCAAAACCGTCCAGACGGTCGTGCGCGAACAATCGCAAAGCGTAGCGATCTGCGTACGGTTGTTTCCTTTTAGATAATACTCTAAAATCAATTTATATTTCGACATAAAATACCTCTCTATTGTCGCCCTCTTTTACCTACAACAGTATATATGGGAAAGTGTTCAGTTTTTCTGACCACCCCCGTTTTTTAGGGTATTTTTCGAGTTTTGACGAACTAAATGCAGAGAAAAAAGCAGTCAC
>JABLTK010103167.1_pt1 | contig 10981 bp, 8 predicted proteins | sample 7160131 | NCBI WGS metagenome assembly JABLTK01 (sample SAMN14651221, study PRJNA627086) | human gut metagenome | isolation source: feces | host: Homo sapiens
CTGCGCCGCTCCTTCTGCCAGTGGCTGGCCCCCAACACGCAGCGCCGATTCCTGCTGGTGTGGACCGTGGCCCAAGGCCAGATTTCGTCCTTCCTGTTCTCCCGTTCGATTCTGGCGTTGATCAACGCCATTTGCACCGCCATCTTCTTGGAGATCCTGCATGTGCCCTACTGGCTGCCGTTGGCCCTGTTCTGCGGCGTGGTATCCCAGTTCATCCCCACGGTCGGTACCTATATCGGCGGTGCGCTGCCGGTGCTGTTCGCTTGGGGCAACCGCGGGTGGACGTACGCCGTGGCGGTGCTGGTGTTCATCATCGTCTACCAGCAGATCGAGAACCTGATTCTCTCGCCGAGGATTTCGCAGCGCACGATGGATATCAACGCGGCCGTCGCCTTCCTCTCGGTGCTGGCGTTCGGCTCGCTGTTCGGCGCGTTCGGCGCGTTCCTGGCGCTGCCGGTCACCGCATCGCTGCAGGCCATCTTCCGTGCGTACACCAAGCGCTATGAGCTGATTGACTCACCGCTGATGAACGATCCGACTCCGGAGAAGAAGTCCAAGATCGTCGAGGCGTCCGAAGCGTTCGGCGAGCATGTGCTGCAGCCAATCGGCGAGCACATGCCGCGTGCGGCCAAGGGGTCCACCAGCCGTGTGCCGATGAATGAGGAACTGCGTTTGCTGCAGGAACAGATCTATGCGATTCCGTCGCACGAGACGAAAGAATCCGATTTGGACGATTCCGCCACCGTGGCGATTCCGAAGAACGTGCTATCCTCCAGCGCTCGCAAGGGATTACGCGGCACTGAGCCGGAGTCGGATGCCGATGATACCGATAACGCCGATAATACAGTCGGTGCGGATGCAAGCTTTGATGAGCCGGATACGGCGGCGATTCCGCAGCGTGGTGCCGCGGATACGCAGCAGTCTGAGCAGCCCGAGCAGCCTGAGCGGTCCGCCGAACAGCCTGAGCAGCCCGAGCAACGCAAGCAAACCAAGCAGTCTGATCAATCTGCCTCCAGCAATCCTAGGGCAGGGTGGCGCTGATGACTCTGCTTTCCGTACTCGATATTCTTCTGATGATCGTCGGCGGTGCCGGCATGATATATCAGGGACTGTGCATCGTGATGTCCCTGTTCGCCAAGCCCGTGCGCTTCCCCGACGCCCCGATGACCAACCGGTATGCCGTGCTGATCTCCGCGCGCAACGAAGAAAAAGTGATCGGCAACCTTATTGGGTCGATTCGCGATCAGACCTACCCGTCCAACCTCATCGACATCTGGCTGGTGGCCGACAACTGCACCGACAACACCGCCGACGTGGTGCGGTCTTTGGGCTGCCATGTGGTGGAACGCCACAATCTTGAGCTGGTTGGCAAGGGATATGCGCTGACGTATCTGTTGGGGCATATGCTCGACATCGGTGTGGCCGATGATTATGAGGCCTACTTCGTGTTCGATGCCGATAACAAGCTGGACAAGCACTACTTCGAGGAAATGAACAAGGCGTTCTGCTCCGGATTCAAGATTCTGACCAGCTACCGTAATTCGGTGAATCTGGCGGATAACTGGGTGTCTTCTGGTTCTGCGCTGTGGTTCATCCGTGAATCGCGATTCCTGTCTAACTCGCGTATGATTCTCGGTTCCTCTTGCCATGTGGGCGGTACGGGATTCATGTTCTCCCGCGAGGTGATGAAGCGGAACAAGGGATGGAAGTTCCATCTGCTCACTGAAGATCTTGAATTCACTATGGATTCGATTCTGCATGGCGACCGCATCGGCTATTGCGGTACTGCGATCCTCTACGACGAGCAGCCGGTTACCTTCTCGCAAAGTTGGCGTCAGCGTTTGCGTTGGAGCAAGGGATTCCTGCAGGTATTCCGTTATTATGGCTCGGCATTGCTGAAACGCGCGGTTCGCGAACGTGATTTCTCCTGCATCGACTTCACATTGATGCTGTGTCCGTTTACCGTGTTGGGCGCGATTCGCGCGGTGATGGGCTTGCTGTTCGCCGCGTGTGGCTTCGTGAGTTGGCCGAGCCAGCTGCAATCGCTGGCCGATTGGTCCAGCGGCATCATCATATCGGTGTTGGGCCTGATGGCATTGGCTGCATTGACCATCATTGTCGAGCGCGACCAGATCGGTGCCACGAACAAGGAGCTGCTCGCCTATGTGCTCAGCTTCCCGATTTACATACTCAGCTACGTGCCGATCTCCTTCCAGGCCATCTTCGCCAAAGCCCAGTGGAAGCCCATCGCGCATAAGGGTTGACCGAGTCCGCTAGTCCGGAGCCGCTCAGCGGGGCAATCCAACAGCAACCCGGGGGTTTGCTTCGCTGAGGGTTGACTGGTGGGGTAGAGTGGATGTATGAGCTTAGACAATACTCAAAGGAATGTCGGATTTCAGCCGCCGATGATGCCAGCCGCCGCCCCCGCGCCTGCACAGCCGTCGCAACCGCAGCCACAAGCATGGCCGCCGAATCCGAATGCGGCGGTGTCCATTCGTGGCCTGTTCAAGCACTTCGACCGGAAGATCGCCGTCAACGGACTCGCGCTCGATATTCCGGTCGGCTCGTTCTATGGACTTGTAGGCCCCAACGGCGCCGGCAAAACCACCACGCTCAATATGGTGACCGGTCTATTGGTACCGGACGCCGGCACCGCCATGATTTTGGGCCATGACGTGTGGAGCGACGTGAACACGGCCAAGCGCATGATCGGCGTCATGCCCCAGCCCGACCAGATCTTCGACCGACTGACCGGTTTGCAATTGCTCGTCTACTCCGGCATGCTGCGCGGCATGAGCCGCGATGAGACCACGCGTCGCGCCCAGGACCTGCTCAATGCTTTCGACTTGGCCGGGGCCGCCAACACGATGGTCACCGATTATTCGGCCGGCATGACCAAGAAGATCTGCCTGGCCTCCGCGATGATTCATAGCCCGCGCATTCTGGTCCTGGACGAGCCGTTTGAATCCGTGGACCCGGTGTCCAGCGCCAACCTCAAAGACATCCTCATCGAATACGCGAAGACCGGCGGCACGGTGATTATCTCTTCGCACGTGATGGCATTGGTCGAAAAGATGTGCACGCATGTGGCCGTAATCAACAACGGTCTGGTGTGCGCGGCCGGCACGGTGGACGAGGTCGCCGCCGGCGAAGAACTCGAAGACCGCTTCCTGCAACTGGTCGGCGGCCGCCACGAAGCCGCCCATCTCGCATGGCTCGACGGCGGGCAAGCCCAAGCACCAACTTCGGTCCAGCCGGTCCAGCCCATTCCGCTTACAACCGCCACGCCCGCCACACCCACCGATGAGGCCCGCCGATGATCAGCAGCGCCATCACCCTGGTCCGCCTGCGCTGGACGCTCACGCTCGCCACCCTGCGAAAATCGGCGTGGCAGACCGTCGCCTATGTCTTTTCCGCCGTACTCGCGGCCGGCACCATCATCGGCACCGGCGTGCTCGCATGGTTCATCGGCATACTGCCGCCCTTCACCGTGAACGCGGATGGCTTTCCGCTGAACATCCTCGGTTCCGGAGGCATCGTCAACATAGTCGTCGTGCTGGTCGGCGCGACCATGACCATCTTCATCGGCTTCATCCAGCTCATGATGCTTGGCGAAGGCTCCACCATGAACCCACGCAAATTCGCGCTCTACGGCATCGCCGACCGTAACCTGCAATTCGGCTTGCTGCTTTCCGGCCTGTCCGGCATCCCCGCCCTTACCGGCGTGGCCTCACTGATGCTCTGGACACTGGCCTATCGGCATATGGGACCAGCCGTAATCATCAGTTCCCTCCTCGCCGCAGTGCTGGCCGTCATCACCATGATGAGCATCTCCAAACTGCTCATCGCCCTATCCACCACGCTGGTGACCAGCAAACGCGGCAAAGGCGCGTTCTATATCTTCATCGTGCTGACGTTCGTTATCATCTGTCAGTTGCCGAACATTCTGGTCAACTCCGGCGTGGCCTTCAGCCTCAACACCGAAACCTGGGGCGCGGCGACCACCATCGTCGCATGGACGCCGTTCGGCGCGGCCTTCCAACTACCGTTCGACGCGCTTACCGGAGCCTGGGCGGTGCTGCTCGCCCGCATCGCCATCCTTGCCGTCACATGGATTGTCTGCTTCGCCGTCTGCACCTGGTGTCTGAGACATGAACGGCTCACCATCGGCGCAAACAGTCCGTCCGAGACCGCCAAAGGCATCGGCGCATTCGCATGGATGCCCGATTCGGCATCCGGCGCGGTTTCCGCACGCCTGATCACCTATCTCAAACGAGACCCCCGTCAAGCCATGACCTTCGCCATGCCGGTCCTGTTCCTGATCATCTTCGCCTTCCAGGCACACGGCATCAGCGCGGTCGTCTGGCAGTCGCTGATCTGGTGCGGCTGGTTCATGTCCGTCGTGGAAAGCAACGGGCTCGCATATGACGGCCGCGGCTTCACCATGGAAGTCATCGCCGGCGTGCGTGGCCGGACCGACAGAATCGGCCGCGTACGCGTCTACGTCGGCATCATGGTCGTCTACATGGTGCTGCTCTATCTCGCCGGCATCGTGCTGGTCGGCGCACTGGCCGGACGCTGGGCGCAGCCCGATGACCTCGCTACCGGCCTGATCTTCCTCGCCACGGGCATGGGCATCGCCTTGAGCGGACTGGGCGTGGCCGAAGTCACCTCCTGTGTACTGATGTACCCGGTCGCCTCAATGGACAAGCCGTTCTCCGCGCCTCAAGGCCGCGCCATGGCCCAAGGCTTCTTCCCGTTCGTCTACATGCTTGGCAGCCTGCTGCTCATGCTGCCCACTGGCATCGTGGCGCTGGTCATGCTGCTGACAGGAGCCGAAGGCGTCATGTGGCTGGCGATTATTCCGGTCGCGCTGGCCAATGGCATCGGCATTCTGGCACTCGGGACATGGCTGGGCGGTAAGCTGATGGATGCGCGAATGCTCTCGATTGTGGCAACACTCGACTCGTTCGCCTCATTGCAGAAATGATTGCCTTGGCATAAGGAGCACGATGGTATCTACAGCGGTATCACGCCGTCAGCGACGTGAAGCGCAACGGCGGACCCAACGATCGCATCGCCGAACACTGACCGTCATCATTTCCGCACTGACCACCATCGCCCTGTTCGCGGGGTACTGCGCCGCCGACATCACCGACGTGGCCCCCGGATTGTTGACGTTAAAACCTGTCACCGCACCTGTTTTTGCCGATCCGGCCACCGCCAAATCAGGCGGCACCATCGCCGGTGCCCTGAACGCGAACAAGGCCATTGATTCCACGGCCGCTTCTGCACTGGTCAACGAATTGCTGTCCGCGCAAGGCGTGGGAAACGATACGTCGGTGATCATTGAAGACGCCCAAGGCACCGTCGCTGCCGAACATGAGTCGAACACTCCACGCGAGCCTGCATCCACACTGAAAACGCTGACCGCGCTCGCCGCCTCATCCACCCTGAACATGGCATCCACCTTGGATACCCAAGTGTTCCTGACCCAATCCGATGACGGCACCAATACGTTGACCCTCAAAGGCAATGGCGACATGCTGCTGTCTGCAGGCGATTCCGACGCAAACCATACCAACGGACGTGCCGGTCTGAACACCTTGGCCAAGGCCACCGTGGCCGCGCTCGCCCAGCGAGGCATCACTTCCGTCAATCTCGAGTACGACGACACCCTATTCGGCGACTCACGCATTCCCGCAGGTCTGTCGGAAGGCGGCGCGGTCTTAAGCGACTACACCGTCTACTTCACGCCGGTCTCATCAATGGCGATTGATGGAGGCCGCCAATACACCGCCGATACGCCTGCGCCGGCCGACCCTGATGATTCGGCCGGATACCCGGAACTGTCCCAGCACACCGCCAGCGACGTGGCCACGAAATTCGCCGAACTGCTCCAATCGAACGGTGTGGCCGTTACCGGAGACGTGACGGCAAACACCGCTCCATCCGACGAAACGCTTTTGGCCTCGGTGAGTTCGGCAACACTGTCCGAAATCATGGCATACACGTTGCGGCATTCGGACAATACGCTGGCCGAGGAGTTCGGTAGACTCACCGCCTTGGCGAAATCAGCGACAAACAGTCCTGAAGGCGGCACGGAAACGGTCAAATCCACTCTGAACGATCTCGGTCTCGATACATCCGGTCTGACCATGGCCGATTGCTCCGGCCTGTCTCCCGGCTCCCGGCTCACCGTACGCACGCTGGCGGCCGTCCAACAACGTAATCTGACCACCAAGAGCGGCGCGGCCGGCGCGGAAGGTCTATCCATCGCGGGATTGGTGGGCACGGCGCAGGATCGGTATACGGATGATGCCGTGGCCGGTCTGCTGCGCGTCAAAACCGGCAGCCTCGGCACGGTCACGTCGATGGCCGGCAATGTGTCCCGCACCAATGGGGGAGCGTTGTCGTTTGCCGTGGTGGTCAACAATCCTGAGGATTATGCCGCCGCGCGTAGCGCCATCGACTCGTTCATCACCAAGCTCGCGGGGCTGTAAAAGAGGCATCAAGGGCCATCAAAGGCTACAAAGGCCGTAAACGTCCATAAACGCACGAGTGCCTATAACCAGAAAAGGGTGGTGAGTACATGGCATATTCCGCACGATTGCGCAAGGCCGTAGGCGCGGTCCGCGCAACGCTGAGCGCCGTGGAACTATGCGATGTGCAGGCTCCCGAATTCGCGCAGCATGGGGACCATGCCGTTGCCGCCGATGCACCACTCGTGCTCGTGGCCTGTTCAGGCGGGCGCGATTCGATGGCGCTGGCCGCGGTAAGCCATATCGTATGCACGTCCATGGGCGTGCGTTGCGGTGTCGTGATTGTGGATCACGGCTTGCAGGAGGGTTCCGAACAGGTCGCCGGCGAGGCCGCGGATCGTTGCCGTGCGTTGGGACTGGGCCCGGTCATCGTGCGCAACGCAACCGTGCAGGCACGCGGTGAGGGCCTCGAAGCGGCCGCACGGCAGGCCCGGTACAACGAGCTGTGCGCCGCGGCGCGTGAATCAGGTGCCATTGCCGTGCTGTTGGCCCACACTATGGACGATCAGGCGGAAACCGTATTGATCGGACTGCTGCGCAGCCGTGGCGTGGATGCGTTGGCCGGCATGCCGCAGGTCTTCACACGCAGTGGCGTGACTTTTGCGCGGCCGCTGCTGACCCTTACTCGAGACGAAACCACCGGCCTCTGTGAAGACTTGGGTGTGGAATATTGGGATGACCCCACCAATGGCGATGCGGTAGACGGCGAGTTGCCGGACGACTATCCGTTGCGCTCGCGGGTGCGCCACGACCTGCTGCCGGCCATCGAACGATTCGCTGGATTCAATGTCACCCGCCATTTCGCCGAAAGCGCACAGCTGGCCAGAATGGACAAGGAGTATCTGGATCAGCGATCCGACGAGGTGATGGGGGAGGCGGTTACGGCAGTTGACCGGCCGGCATCGTCGGCAGCGGTATCGACCGATACGCCACGAGCCTGTGCTACAGACGATACCAACGATTCGGGCCATGGCATCGGCCTGATGATCGGCGTCAAACGTATTGCACGTGAGCCAGAGGCGATTCGGTTGCGGGTCATCGCTCACGCGCTGAGCCAGGCCGGTGTGAACGCCAGTGCCGCCCAGATTGCCGCCATCGACCGGCTGGTCGTCGATTGGCATGGCCAAGGCGGCGTCTCACTTCCCAGAGGTTATTCAGCCAATCGCAAGAAACACGTCATTCGCGTGTGCCAAGATGGAGCGCATGCGAATCGCTGACGTTGAGGAAGATATTGACCACGAGCTGGTCAGCAAAGAACAGATCGATGCCAAGATCCACGAGATGGCCGCTCTCGCGAGCGAGGATTACCGCGATAAGAATCCGCTGCTCGTTGCGGTGCTGAAAGGGGCCGTGAATACGCTGGTCGCGTTCACCGAGGCCATGAGCATTCCTGTACAGATCGACTTCATGAGCCTGTCGAGCTATGGCTCGGGCACAGTGTCGAGCGGTGAGGTCACAGTCAGGCAGGATTTGTCCGCCGATGTTCGCGGACGGCACATTTTGATTGTGGAGGATATTGTTGATTCAGGACGCACGCTCGCGTGGCTGGTCGCAGAACTGAAACGTCGTGGTGCCGCTTCCGTGGAGGTCTTCGCTTTGCTGAGCAAGCCTTCCCGCCGAGAAGTGGACGTTGATGTGAAGTACGCCGGCTATGAGATTCCGGACGAGTTCGTCGTCGGCTTCGGCCTCGACTTTGACGAACGCTACCGCAACCTCGATTCGATCGCGGTCCTCAAGCCGTCCGTCTACCAAGGAGTGCAAGCATGAGCTTCCCGCAAGGGCCGGGTAACGGCAATAATCCGAACCCGAACAACAACCGTAACAACGGCAACCCGTTCACCAACCCGTTCAACCGTGGCAATAACGGGAACAATGGCAAAGGCAACAACAACGAGAACCGCCCGATATGGCAGTCCCCCTGGCTGTGGGGTGCCGTGCTCGTGGTCATGGTCGTGCTGATGTTCCAGATGTTCGCCGGCGGTGGCACGAAGACCATTGACACCAAAGATGGTTTCGCGCTGATCAATCAGGGCAAGGCCACCTACGCCGAGATCACGGACAACAAGCAGGTCGTCCGCCTTAAGCTGAAGAACGACTACACCAAGAAAAACGCCGACACCGGCAAGGTGACCAACTACGGCAAGAACGTGCAGTTCTACTACACCTTCGCGCAGGGCGCACAGGTGGCCAAGGCCGTGGAGAACGGTGATCTCGAAAAGGGCTGGACCTCGAATATCGAGCAGACCAGCATGATGAGCTACCTCATCACCTCGATTCTGCCGTTCGTCATCGTCTTCGCCCTGTTCTGGTTCCTGATGAGTCGCATGGGCGGTGCCGGCGGCATGCTCGGCATGGGTGGCAAGAAAAACAGCGGCAAGCTGCTCGACGGCCAGACCCCCACCACCAAGTTCGCCGATGTGGCCGGCGAAGACGAGGCCGTGGCCGAAGTCGAGGAGATCAAGGACTTCCTCAAGGATCCGTCCAAGTACAAGGCGCTGGGCGCTCGTATTCCGCGTGGCGTGCTGCTGTACGGTCCTCCCGGCACCGGTAAGACGTTGCTGGCCCGAGCCATCGCAGGCGAGGCCGGCGTGCCGTTCTACTCGATGGCCGGCTCCGACTTCGTCGAAATGTTCGTGGGTCTCGGTGCCTCCCGTGTGCGTGACCTGTTCGATGAGGCCAAGAAGAACGCCCCCGCCATCATCTTCATCGATGAAATCGATGCTGTGGGCCGCAAGCGTGGCTCCGGCATGGGCGGTGGCCACGACGAGCGCGAGCAGACGCTGAACCAGCTGCTCGTCGAGATGGATGGTTTCGACAACGACACCAACCTCATCATCATCGCCGCCACCAACCGCCCTGACGTGCTTGACCCCGCTCTGCTGCGTCCGGGTCGATTCGACCGTCAGGTGGGCGTGGCCGCCCCTGATCTGGAAGGCCGTGAGGCAATTCTGAGGGTGCATGCCAAGGGCAAGCCGTTCGTACCGGACGTCGACCTGCACATGGTCGCCGTGCGCACGCCGGGCTTCACCGGTGCCGATCTGGCCAACGTGCTCAACGAAGCCGCGTTGCTGTGCGCCCGTGCCGGTGCCCAGTTGATCGACAACCGCGCCATCGACGAGGCCATCGACCGCGTTCAGGCCGGACCGAAGCGCAAGTCCAAGGGCATGGCTCTGGAAGAGCTGCGCAACACCGCATACCACGAGGGTGGCCATGCGCTGGTAGCCGCCGCCCTGAACAACACCGACCCGGTGACCAAGGTGACGATTCTGCCGCGAGGCCGCGCCCTCGGCTACACCGCCGTCATGCCGACCTCCGACCGCTACTCGCAGTCGCGCAACCAGCTGCTCGACCAGATGGCCTACGCGATGGGTGGCCGCACCGCCGAGGAAATCGTCTTCCACGACCCGACCACCGGTGCCTCGAACGATATCGAGAAGGCTACGAACATCGCCCGTACGATGGTGATCGAATACGGCTTCTCCGACAAGCTCGGTGCCATCAAGTGGGGTTCCGACGATGACCAGACCACTGTGATGGACGGTCTGCAGCCGCGCAAGTACTCCGATCGCACCGCCGAAGTGATTGATGACGAGGTGCTCAAGCTGGTGGAGACCGCGCACACCGAGGCGTGGACCATCATCAACGACAACCGCGAGATCCTTGACGAGCTGGTCCGCCAGCTGTTGGTCAAGGAGACCCTGAACGAGAAGGAACTTGCGGCGATCTTCGCGCCGATCAAGAAGGCTCCGGTTCGTCCGGTGTGGTTGTCCAACGACCGTCGCCCCGACTCGGACAAGCCGCCGGTGGAGATTCCCGAAAGCCTTAAGCGCTCGGTCGGCATGAAGCCGGAAGAGTAGACACGATGACGATTCGGGCCGACCTGTTCATGTGGTTTCTCACGTACGCAGGCCGGGCCGACGTCGTTGTGGACAATGACAAGGGAGAGATGAGATGAACGAATATATAGAGTCTTGCCATCGGGAGAAACACACATACGACGAGGAAGGCGTGCGCGAGGCCGTACGTCTGTTCCTGAAGTCGATTGGCGAGGATCCCGAGCGCGAGGGACTGGTGGAAACGCCTGACCGTATCGCCCGCGCGTGCCGCGAGCTGTTCGCCGGTCTGCAGGCCTCGCCGGCCGATGTGCTGGAGAAGCACTTCGACGTGGATACCGACGAACTGGTGCTGGTCAAGGACATCGAACTGTATTCGGTGTGCGAGCATCATCTGCTGCCTTTCCATGGCGTGGCCCATGTGGGCTACATTCCCGCCAAGGATGGGGTGATGGGGCTGAGCAAGCTCGCCCGACTGGTTGAGGTGTATGCTCGCCGGCCGCAGGTGCAGGAGCGTTTGACCCAGCAGATCGCCGACGCGCTGGTCGAGTATGCGGGCGCACGTGGTGTGATTGTGGTGACCGAATGCGAGCACCTGTGCATGTC
>JABLTK010047813.1_pt1 | contig 10980 bp, 13 predicted proteins | sample 7160131 | NCBI WGS metagenome assembly JABLTK01 (sample SAMN14651221, study PRJNA627086) | human gut metagenome | isolation source: feces | host: Homo sapiens
AGCATGCTGATCTGATCAAGCGTATGGAGGCTAAGAGACTGGCTGAGGCTAGTGAGTACTACAAGAACAAGAAGACTTCTGCCTAAGTGGAATCTGGGTTTTGTCACACTTGGATTGTTTGTTGATAAAATGAGTCAGATTCTGTTGAAGGGAAAGGTTGCATGTATCACTGGTGCTTCTAGAGGGATTGGAGCTGGGATTGCCAGAGCTCTTGCCAAGGAGGGATGTCGTCTTGGTATCTGTTCTCGAAGGGAGGCAGATATTGAACAAATGAAGAAGGAACTTGAAGATGAAGGCTGTAGTGTTGTTGCCTGTTCGGTGGATGTAACAAGTATGGATCAAGTATAAATGATTCGTTGTATAGATCACCTAGATGAAACAGTTCCGAGATGCTGTATTGAAGAAGTTTGGTACCATTGATATTTGGGTCCGAATATATGTATCTTTTCATTTCTAGGTTAACAATGCTGGATATATGCCCATCACATTAATGGAAAATGTTCAACATGAAGAGTGGGATCGTGTTGTGGACATCAATTGCAAGGTAATTGTATTCAATACCTCCCATACAGGGTGTTTTGCATGGAATTGCATGTTGTTTACCTGTGATGAAGGAGCATAATTCTGGTCATATTATCAATATCTCTTCTGATGGAGGAAAGCGAGTAGAAGAATTCGCATGAAATGAATTATAGCAATTTGATTACATTACAGTGTATTGCGCTACCAAGTACTTTGTGGAGGGCCTGGCTCTTGGTCTTCGTCGTGAAATCAAGAACTACAATATTCGGGTGACAAATATCCAACCAGGAGTAAGATTGAGGAGGATATGTAACTAAGGATGTTGGAACAGATATTGGAATGGAGTCAACAGATAAACAGGCTATTCGCCAGTAATTGAGATTTGTTGAAATGAATTCAAGGTATTATGGCTGGAATGAAGGTGATTCTATGATTTCGAGTTCGTCTTCATCAGAAGAAGAATCTGAAGATTTAAGTGAACAGATTCTCAATGTTCAGAATATTGCAGACTCTGTGTTGTTCATATCCTGAGTCATTCTTGTATTGAATCCTTCATGATACGCTTTGAAGCAACCACTTCATGTAGCTGTGAATGAAATCCTCATCGAACCTCTCCGTAGACCCATATAAATATTTGTTTGTTGCAACGAGAGGAACCTTTCTCACATCACAATCAATTTGAAACAAACACAGAATACAAATTTGAAATCTAATCCAGAAGGAACATCTGTTTCAGGAAGACAACCTGGAGGTGAAACAGGTAATTTTGAAATAGTTCGTTCATTGATACGAAAAAATGAATGAAGCTTTTGAATCTATGTCCCATTCCATAATCTCTCATACCTGAGTGGCCGTCAAAATATTCGTAAACGTCTCGTTCCCTTTATCAATCAATGGACTTAACAAGATATTCGTCTATTTCTCACATCCCAACAATCCCTCCAACATGCATTCCCAACGCTAAAAGACACATCGAAGTCACATCCAACTTCTGTTCTAGCATTTGCAGAGAACGGATCATTGAAAGGACATGTCGTTTCTGTGTTTCTGATAATTGCAAAGCATCTCGCAATTGCCGACGTTGTTCCTCTTGTGGCGCAGAAGTACTCTCCGGAATCATCTAGTCATTACTCTCTCCCCTCTCACACACAGTCCACATCAGTAGAGAGAGAATTGTGTGAATCTTCTTCTGTCGCTTAAACAGTGTTTGCCATACAGAGAGCAGAAATTGGTACTGACTAAGTCGCTCCTCATGGGAAAACAGCATACTCTCACCAAACTGAAATGGTACGAACAAACCCTGTCGATTCTCTGGTATTGGTGCATTCTAATCGTTGACTGTAAGAGTTTTGCTCACTTGAAGTAATGCAGTGTGTGATTTTAGTATATCGATTCGCATTTCGGTTGTTTCGATTGAAGCTTTTTTGCGCATTCGACGGAGACGAGCTGCTGCTCGATCTCGTGTCAATCTTCGAATTAACCTCACATATGGAACAAACTTCATTTCTCTGTATTCTTCTTGTGGAGCTCTGGATTGAGAAGACTAGAAATCAAAATGGAAGAATAGGATCACAGGATCGATTGTCCCAGTATTGGTAGGAACTCGCTGTGCTGATTGATGTGGAGAATTGGAAATACCAGAATTCGAAAGAGGGAGCGAATTCGATGGAACCATGGAATTCACTGGATTCGCCGCATTCTGTATAGAATAGGGTGAGTACTGACTTTGATTGAAATAGGGAGAAAGAATAGGAGTGGACTGCTGGTTGGGAGGAAGAGGAGGATAACATTGCTGTCCATAGCTTGGATAGAAAACAATGGGACCTAGAATCAGAATATGATGAGATATTGTACTTGGTTGCATTGGTTTGAATGGGACTGGCCTAAATATCAAAAGAAGGTAGAAATTGTACATTGTTGGATTTGGTGCAACGGTTTCTTGAGTCAAATACATGGAATACATGTCACCTCGATATGGTAGTTTCTGATTATCTATCATTTACATGAAATAAATACACAAACAAAAGATATTACCAGCTTGAGAAGACCCTAAAGGCTATAAAATGACATATCCACTCCATTTTTACATTATGCTGGCGTACTGCAATTGCTGAGTAGGGAAGATAAGGGTTATCGAGTTTAGGAGGAGATAGTTCTGATGCCCTCTGAGAATTGGTCATTTTTGCTAAAAATCATCTATCATATCTTTAGATACGCTGCTTTGCTTGCATTTCTTCCTTTGAAGAACTAAAGTAAAACAGATTTCAAATCACCAACTCATTATTCGTATCCATAGTGGACATCTCTGGGCTGAGGGCGTTTATATTCTTTGCAGGAGGAGAAAGCATCGTTTTGGTAGTTCTACAGATGACGACCAGTATTCAAATTTCAACTCTCCTTGGTGATTAGAATCATTGCCTAGGAAAAAATTCACAACATTGGGTTGTTTGTTGTCCATCGCCGTTAAAGTGGTTACCAGATGCAACAGGATCAAAAGAGTGCAAAAGTCAATTTGCCACTACTTGTCGGCTGTATTGGTAACCAACTACAAAGAAGAATGACGCACTTCTGTGACGACGCTAAGAAACACGATTCATCATAACATGGATTTGTTTGCAAAACCTCATATTTGTTGTTTCTTTCGGAAAGCAACAGGAAAGAGTAAAACAAACAACAGTAACACAAATCTACTTACGACCTCCTCTTGAACGAACTGTCAATTGTAACTCCATCCCAGACACCAGATTGTAATATCCAAGCGTTTGAGCATCTTTCAAAAAACCATGAACAGCATGCTTCAACTGTTGTTTTGATATTGGCATTCCTCCCTGTAATTCGCTTATCTGCTGCTTCAATGTCTTCACCGTAGCTCCAATATCAATAAGTGTAGTGATGGTCTGTCCTCGTAATCCCCAAGCAGCATTGGAGTTATCCACAGGGAGACGAATAGTGAGTGACACAGGACCTGGATGTGTAGCAATCCACTGTTGTGCCGGGATGAGCACATCTAGAGATAAACGATGATTAGAACAAATACTAGGCATGGTAGGCATGGCAGCAGCAGGCATTGGCATTGGTAGAGGCATAGCAGGTATTGGCATTGGCATAGGATGCATAGGAGCAGGCATTGGCATAGGAGCAGGCATCGTCATGGGAGTAGCACCAGGGACCCCTGGAGCAGAAGCAGGTACCGCAGAAGGAGCAGCAGGAGTAGGAACCACAGGAGGAGGAGGAGGAATATCTTTGACACCCATGGCCCTTAGCTTCTGTCTCTTAAGTTGATCATCGATATTGGATGCTTCAGCTTCCGTCATTTCTGTGACTTCACGTTTCATCTGGAATTCCTCTTCCTTCTTTGCTCGCATTCTGTGGATTGTATCAGAGATCTGACTTCCATCTACAAGATTGGTTGTGGCATCACGTTCCTTCCGTACTTCCTTCTGCTTCTTCCACATTGGATCAATCAACTCAATTCGCAAATGCTCATTGGCTTGGTCTAAAGGAATCACACGATGCGTTAGAGGATCGATCATCGTTCGAGGCATGTCAACGCCACTCTTCAAACGAGGTTCATATTGATCGACCACCTTCAGCCCTTCAGATGTCACAGTGGCAGTCTGTGTTGGTTGTGGTTCTTCAGTTTCCATGTCTACTTCCATCTGTTCTGCCTATTCATCATGTCTCGCAACCATACCTACTTCAATAAACTTCTCAGCTACTGGTAGGGCCTTGTTATCATCATCAAAGGTAATTGTCTCAACGACTGCAAAGTCGCCCCAATCAATTGTCTGCATGCTGATGGCATCATTGTTTGCTGCCTCTTGCTGGCGTTTTCTAGCCATTTCCTGATGGTGATACTCCAGTCTGTGAGCACTCAGACTCAGGGATGCGTCTCGATTCTTGTATTTGCTGACAAGAGGATCTTTGATGTCATTGTCGAAATGAAGCACTTTTCGATATTGTTCAACAAGTGATGTGAAGAAACCATTCAGAATATGAGTGGGTTTCAGAAAATCAAACTGTGGATTATGGCTTTGATAATTCATGATTCCCTCCAAGAACTAATCGTTATAATATCTCCTCATAACCACTTTTTGACCATTGACAGCAGTATATTGAGCAGTCAACCGAAGAACATCCAAATCAAGCGAATATAGCTCTGGAAGTGTTGATGAAAAAGAATAGGGAGTAGGCTCTTCATCAGGAATGGATCGGAATACAGAAGTCAACGGATCGTACTTGGCTTTACGTTCCACTGTCGACTTCGATGCTGCAGCTACAGCCTTCTTTTCTTCCACCTTTTCCTCTTCCTTTTTGACTTCAGGAGTCTCTGTCTTGGGAATCTCAGGTGCTACATCAATCACTCCGAAAAGATCACATAGTACTTTTTCCTTCCTTGTAACACTGAATTGCCATTTTGTAATAGGGATGGAACGGGTTGTTGTCCTCAATGAAAGCAAAACGGATTTTTGTTGGGTCCGATGAATAGATCTTCTTTTCCATTTCAGGTCCATGCTTTGCAATGAACTCTGCCGTTCGATCAATGATTGCCCTCATATCAGGGGGAGGGACAATCATTCCGACAATTCCCTTGACACCGCTGCTCATTACTCACAAACACAAATCGATTTGCTCAAATCAATTCCAAGACGAAAGCACGGGAAAACGGAAATACTTCAAATCCGGCGATGACGTCGTCAATCTGACTCTCAAGATTATTGCCAAGAATGGGCCACTTTGAGAGATTTCTAGCTTTATCGCAGTATTTAAGCAGTGTAAGGGGTTATTTTGCATTTTGAACTGTAGATCTGCGAAAAGACAGTGATTGTCAGGTCGCAGACTGTGGATTTGTTCATCAGCAATCTTGCACAGTCATCGGGAGTGAGAGAAGATTATGTAGGCATACAGTTCGCTTATGTTGACTAGATTCGTTTACTGTCGTCGATGCTACTCAGTTATCCTCTCGTTTGGATTCAGACACTCATCAAAAACCCAAAAATGAAGAAATTGTTTTCCATCCTTTGTGGTGTTTCCATTCTTCAGTTCTGTTTTGGAGCTGGGTTCGCTAGTATTCGAACGGTTTATTGTCGTAGATGGATTCACTCCCTCATTTCTTCCATATGCGTCTTGTGTCTCATTCGTTTCTGCAATCCAAAGCGTCAACCCATATACGTTTTCTTTTTCTCCTTATTGTATCTCTCCTTATCGTACTCTATTCTTTAACAGTATCATAGACAGGTCTCTTTATACCATGCTAACAGATTACATGAGTTATGCTCTTGATAGTACTACCTACCAAATGATGCTTATCAGTCGATTCCAGATGCTTGCATGGTCCTATTACGATGGAACAGTCGATCGAGTCATGATGTCATTTTGATTTCATCATTAGGAAGCTGTTGATAAGGGTGTAGAACGAACAGACCGCTGGGGACGTATCTATAGACGTAGACAGGCTGAATATGTTACAGAATTCCCTTCTCTTCTTGATTACTTCGGTTTCATTTACCATTTCCCCGGTTTGCTTGGGGGCCCAAATACTTACTATCGTGAGTATCATGATGTGATGAGTAATATTCGTTATCCTGATGGAAAGCTTCCGTCTAGTCGATGGAAGTATGTGTTAATAAATTTGATAAAAGGTGTTGTATTTTTGATCATGTTTGTTGTGGGGTCGGCATATCTGCCAACAGATTACCTTCTGACGGACACATTTGGATCTAGGCCATTGTGGCAACGTGTTGGGTTCCTCTATCTTACTTTCCTTGCTGTTCGATTCCGGTATTTTGGTATCTGGAAGTTAGGTGAGAGTATTTGCATTATGGCTGGATTTGGAGAGGAGAAGAAAGATGAGTGGACTGGAATCAGTAATGTGGATATTCTTGCATTTGAAACCAGTAGCAACATGTCAACAGCTACTCGTATGTGGAATAAACGAACCCAGAAATGGCTTCAGATGTGTATTTACGAACGGTCAAATTTCAATCAATTCTATGTATTTATGGTCTCTGCCTTCTGGCATGGTTTCTACCCCTCATACTATCTTTGCTTTGGTTTGGGTTCACTGTTACAATTTGCTAATCGCTTAACTGCAAAGAAGTTATGGCCACGTGTTGAAGGAACATGGATGGAAAAACCATATCTTATTCTAGGAAACGTGTGTGTGATGACTGTTGGGTCATATATGCTTGAAGCCATGTTTAATTACTCATTTGAAAAAGCATGGTTAGGATGGAAACAAGCTTCTTTCTTTGGTGTTACATTCTTAGCTGTTAATGTCGTGATCCTTTTACTGTTACCCAAAGTATCAAAGGTCAAAGAAGAGTTATCTGTTTGTTAACAAACAATCTATTCCATTTGGTCATGTTCTTTCTTCAATGTATCAGCCCATTCTAACAAGTTCTCAAACTCTTTCCGTTCTTTCTCATCTTCTACATTCTCTTCAATCTCTTCAGCTCCCTCCTTCATTCGATCTTCTGGTTCCACATCTTCCTTTACCTTCTTCATCATCTCATTTTGTCTCTTTGATTCTTCCTTCGTTTTCTCTTCCCGTTTCTTCCTAATCGAATCTAAAAACACAGTAAAATATTCTTCTTTCGCTTCCTTAATTGCATCCAACAAATCACCAATTCCCTCTCCAGTAACAGATGAAACTCCCACAGTTCGCATAGTATTATAGAACTCTTCTAATACTAGTCCCATTGAACGAGTTAATGGAATCATGAAACTATCCGAATTAGTGTCACTCACTGCATCTTGGAACACCTACATATCAAACTATATCAACATGATGACTTGATACTCTCGCATCCAACTTTCGATCAAACCATAATCTTGTACATCTGCTTTATTGAATACCACAACCATTGGCAAATGCATCCGATACATAATACTGCATGCATACAACATATTGGACATGAAGGTGATTGGCTGAGAAGAACGAGGTGTATCGATGACGTATATAAGAACTGTTGGAAGCGTTGACGATAAGGCTTCTGTAATGATAGTACCACTGGCTGACCAAGTAAACACTTCAATTTGTCCAGGCGTATCTACCAGAATCAAGCTACATAATGAGATTCGAAAACGAACAATCCAACTCGTTGTCAGTGGATCGTTTCTGCAAAAAGTCCAATACTTGATCAAATCGAGTTGCAAATAGATTTAGAGATGTCATAATACTTCCATTCGGTCCCAAGTTGAAACTAGATGTAAAAACCCATTCACAAGGTTGTTTTACTCTTTCATCACTCCCTTATAATCCACTGTATCTCGAATGTCGATATTCGGAACATAGGGTAGATTTGATACAGCAGGATCGAGATTCACAACATAGGCATTTTTTGAGTTAAAGTTCAGATATGTAGATAGTCGCTGCATTGTCAATGAGAATAACAGTCTATACCTTCATTAGAGTTGTCTTTCCACTCCCAGCCATCCCAATAACAATACAACAAGGAGGCTGATCGTGCGTCGGTTCTTTGAACTCTTCCATTCGCAAAATGGGTACAGAACGATTGTATTGAATCCTTGAGAATGGGAAAGAAACGTGACAAATCGATTGCAGAAGAGGATATTGAAATATCTAGCGAGTCTGCGGAAGACAGTGAAGAGGAAATCACGTTTGACCCCATGACAAAAGAAGAACGCAAAAAACAGGAACAATCGATGCATGATGATAATAAGGATGATGATGAAGACGACGATGAAGATGTGGATATGATCAATGTTGAATTCGAGTTCAGTGACCCCAAAGAGGAACACTTCAAAAGTATTCGCAATTTCTCCCGATATTTATTTCTTGGAACTGCAAAAGATGTTGACTTTTCACCCTTGGCTGATGCTGTTGTGAAACAGGTCGAGGTTGGATCGATGGTTCAAGTGAGTGGAGAAGATGATGTGTATGCTTTCTTAACTCTTCTCAATCTCCAGTATTATAAGGTAAGAGTCACAAATACTTCTCATGCGTAGGATAATCAGTCAATAAAAGACATTTTGAGCATATTACGCAAGAACTGTCCTTCAGAGCTTAAAGATTCCTTTGAGTCATTCTTATCAAAACCCACAGGTCTTTTACTAAATGAGCGTATGAGGAATTTCCCTCCCGAGGTGATGCCCCATCTGTTTGAGTCTCTTGGAGAGGATGTGAAATGGGCTCTCGAAAACAGCTCTACCAAGGAGGCCTTCCAGTATGAGTATCTGCTTGTTATTGCACCATGCTTCTATGAGAAGACGGAGCCAAAACGAAAATCGAAGAAACCCAAACTAAATGCTGGTCCAGACACCTGTCTCTTCTTCCATTTTGAAGATGAACTGATTAAAAAGGTTTCTATTGGACTATTGAGTGATTTCTAGTATGCTGCATTATCCTTCAGTTTTGATGTTGCTCAATTGGGAGATGAAACACTTTCTGAAGCCATCCACCAGTCACGATTAGTGATGGTTGTTCCCTTTTCAAAGTATCCTACTATTGTGAGTGAGGTTCAAACCCTTGTATCTGAGTAATCTGTTTCTTTAAGCAACATTGTATTGATCAAGATGAGAGTACTTAGACGCTGATCATTTACCAGTCGTCGTCATCATCACCGAAAAGACCACCTCCAGACATATCAATGTCCTCTTCTTCCTCCTCCTCTTCCTTCTTCTCCTCCTCCTTCTTCTCCTCAGCAGCAGCAGGAGCAGCACCAGCAGCGGGGGCAGCACCTCCAGTAGGAATGGAGACAAGCTTCTCAAGTCCCTCCTTGATCAGCTCCTCGACGTTCTTTCCCTCCAGATCAGCGATCAGCTTCTCAATCTTCTCATCCTCAGCCTCAGCGCCAACAGTCTCAAGGACGTTCTTGATGTCAGCAGCCTACTCTGTTAAACATATTCCAATCAGTCCCTACAGTGGGCTTCTCATTTCCACCCAGAACAAGCAGCAAGTAAGCACTAAGATGTCTCATCTACACTCAAGGTTATGTAAATTCCTCTCGTTAAGTCATACTCATCTCATTAACTCTTTGATTCATTCCCTACCTCTAATCAACAATAAGTGTGAACAGAACAGGTCATTTCGTAATCGGATGGCCATCATCCAGTTTTAAGAATAAGCTGAAACAAAATACAGAAGAGATGGTAACCAGGGGTTAATACAGGGATTGGCTGAACGAAATTTATCGTGCGTCAAAAACAGTTAGAAAATGGGAGTCCTGAAATGGAAAGCATTTTATGGTATCAGAGATTACTCTAATTATAAATGTTCGATCAACGTGGATGGTACTAGATGATTGATATTGATTTGTAATATCTACTGGAATGTTTATAATGAGTTTGAGGATGAGTATAGTGTGTAGTCAATACAACAGATTTGAATTCAATAGAATGATTGAGATACAATAATTCCTGTCGTTTTTATGAAATGTGTTAAAACTACTCACACTCAGAACAGAATATCCTTTCTGATCCTTTCATACTGAGAATGGCTTATCAATATTGAAAGAAAGGAATTCTGTGTCAAGTCATCAAACTTCCATAACTAGGAATAGAATGAACTTGAATGAATCCATTATCACAATGCATTCTATCTCAACTAGAAGATCAAATAAGTATCTACTAACAATAACTGCATATCAACATAATCAATCACACATCCATGTTATTCGATACTCACCACTATCATACAATTCATTCCAGCAACACTTCAAATGACAAAATTCAATATCATTTCATCATTTGACAATTTCAACATGTATTCATAACAGTATATGAAGAATCGTATTCACATAAAGCAGTCACCCTCTCAATCAAATAGCAGTTTTGAATGATTGATAATGAATGAATATGGAACAGAATCCAATAAGATAAGAGTTGCGGAAATAGATTCGTTTCATTCATTCTTTGACTTATGAGCAACATCATTGTCACAAATTCTAGTTTATGTCTCGAATTCCTTGGTGATTATGTGATAAAGAGTGTTGAAATGAAGAATGGTGCCGACTTGAATGGAGAAGCGATATTAAGATTGTTAATAGAGAATGAAGAATATGAAATGAGAGTAGAAATGAAAGAAGGCAAGAAAGATGGAATAGGATTGTTGTTGAGAGAGGATGGAACACTGTTTATGAAAATGATGTTTGTAAATGATGAGTGTGAAGGAGATATGGTTAAGAAGAATAAGTATGGCAAAACAGTGTTGAGAGGAAGAGTATCAAAAGGAAAGGAAGTTGGAATATGGATAGAATATGATGATGATGGAAATGAGATATGGAGAGGATTCTATCGAAATGGAAAGCGATATTCGATGGTGAAGAAGCAAAAGGGAATGAAAGGATTCTATTCAGAGATGAATATGAATAAAGAATTGTTGAGTGTGAGTGAATATGATGATAAGTGGATGAAGAATGGTAAGTGTTTTGAGTATGAAGGAGGAAGAGTGGTTAGAGAATGTGAATACAAGAATGGTAGAATGAGAGTATTGAG
>JABLTK010017505.1_pt1 | contig 10979 bp, 8 predicted proteins | sample 7160131 | NCBI WGS metagenome assembly JABLTK01 (sample SAMN14651221, study PRJNA627086) | human gut metagenome | isolation source: feces | host: Homo sapiens
ACGCAAACTTTGCGCGACCATGGACAACACATCATTCGATGAGGGCTTCGCCGGCAACGCCACGTCAGCGGGGAACATCCAATCGGGAGCGGAAAGGAGCGTAGTGCTGTTATGTCCAACAACCTGTCCAACTCGAACACCATTATGGCTGGCATCAAGGAAGTGGGTCACAAAGTTTTTGGTGGGTATGCGGAGTTGCTGCGCATACCTCATACCGCTCGTTATTCCATCGGTTCGGTGATTGCCTGCATGCCGTTCCCGATGGTGGGCATGACCATCACCATTTCCGTGCAGCATTACTACGGCAACTACTCGCTGGCAGGTATGCTCACCGCCATTCAGGCGATTGCACTGGCCGTGGCCACGCCGCTGCTCGGCAAGCTGACCGACAAGTTCGGCCAGCGGCAGGTTTCGATTCCAACGATTCTGGTGTGGATTGTCGCCGCCGTCGCGCTGACCACATCCATCACCAATCGTGCGCCGGAATGGGTGCTGTACTGTTTGACGCCGTTCCTGGCAGCTATTCCGCCGTGGGGCGCGATGAGCCGCGCGCGCTGGACCAAAATCCTGAAGGGCGATCAGGAGCGTACCAACCGTGCGCTCTCCCTGTGCGGCGTGCTGGACGAATGCATGTGGGTAATCGGCAATCCACTGGCTTCCACACTGGCCGTGATCTCCGGTCTGCTGGCATTCTCGTTCACCGGCATGTGCGTGGTGGTGGGCGCGCTGATGTTCTTGACCGAGCTGACCACTGAGCCACCGTCACAGACTCAGCTGGCCCGCGCTGAGGGCATTTCCCGCAAGGAATACCGTGAGCGCGAGGCGGCTCGAGCCGAAGCGTTGAAGGTGGAGACCGCAGCCGAGGAGACTCGCCGCCGTCTTGAGCGCGAAGGCGTGACCGATGAGGCCACGATTAACGCCGCCATTGAGCAGGCGGTCGCCGATGCGCGTTCCGGCAAGAAGGCGTCCATCTGGGGACCGGGTCTGATTGCGGTATGCGTCACCTGGTTCGGCTTGGGCGCGTTCCAGTCGGCTACAGGCATCTCGATCATCGCATTCGCCACCGAGTCGAATATGAAGCAGTACACGGGCTTTGTATTCGCCTGCTTCTCCATCAGCTCGTTGATGGGCGCCTTGGTGTACGGCGCGAAGAACTGGTCGATTGCCCTGTGGAAGCGCTTCTACTTCTGCCTGGCCGTGGTGAACATCGGCATCAGCACGTTCCTGTTCGCCAAGCATCTGTGGGTGATTATGATCATCTACCTGATCATCGGCGTGTGCCAGGCTCCGACGTGGATTAACGGCAACCAGCTCATGCTGCACTTGGTGCCGCCTTCCCGCCTGACCGAAGGCATGGCGTGGATGGGTGCGATGAATTCTATCGGCTCCTCCGCCGGTTCGGCGATTGCCGGCCAGTTCATCGACCGCATGGGCTCGCATGGCGGCTTCATGGTGGTGACCACTTTGGCACTGGTCTCGCTGGCGATTGCGCTGATTGGCTTCAAGCAGATCAAGGGCTCCACCGAGCAGCCGACCTTGACTGAAGTGAGTGTGTGAGACAAAAATTAAGCCCCCTCTGACGAGGGGGCTTAATACGTCAAACCGCTACTTCGGCCAGCCTTTGGGCGTGTGTTCCAGGGACCAGATGCCGAGCTTGTGGGAGAAGCTGTTCTGCCACTTGGCTTCAAGCTCCTCGGCATTCAATCGATTTTCAGCGGACTTCAGACGGTTCATCGCATTGGTGTGCGTATCGTCGAGCAGCCACTTGCGAATCAAGAAGTTCCAGATCATTACCACGGCAGTGGCCACCAGCTTGCCGATATTGGTGCGCAACAGATATTCGGCATGCTGCGATACATAGGCATCGTGGTTCATGCCATAAGTGGAAATCCAGATAATCGCGTCATTCATGAACAGACCGACTACAGCGCCCGCCACGAAGATAAGAATCTCCATCCAGCGCGCCATGTCATCACGATGCTTGAATACGAATTTCATGCTCGCCAGATAGTTGAAAATCAGCGAGATGATGAAAGAGATGGTGGCAGCCAGCACGTTGTGAATGTGGAATATGCCAACCAATAGGTTGAGGATACCCCAGTCGATAACAAAGGCGATGACGCCCACAATGCCGAACTTCATCAGTTGTTCAATCAGTTTTCTCACAAGGGTATTCAACACTATTGGGCTGACTGCGGAACATATATTGGCTGGAAAGGCCAATAATCTCCCCAATTGGCCTTGCCCCGGTCCGTTCTGCAAGCAGCTTCCTACATCCGCATGCCATGTTCAACAGCAGCCGCTGAGGCTAGACTGGAAGCGAACCGAATCAAGGAGGAATTATGCCCGTTATTCACACTCATGTGTCCGTGTCCACCACCCCTGAGCAGCGCGAGGCACTGAAGGCCGCCTATGGCAAGGCGATTACCGCCGTGCCGGGCAAGTCCGAGGGCTGGCTGATGTGCCCGTTCGAAGACAATATGCCGATTTACTTCGGCGGTAGCGATGACCAGCCCGCCGCCTATGTGGAGGTCAACGTGTTCGGCCGCTCCGTGCCGGGCTCTGCTTGGGAAAAGCTGACCGAGAGCATTATGGCCGCGCTGAACTCCACGCTCGGCATTCCCGAGGACCGCACCTACATCCGTTACACCGCCACCACCGACTGGGGCTGGAATGGTAGCAACTTCTAGTTGCCACCATTCCCCTCGCAGCATAGCTGCTCGCATCGCCTACGGAAAGCCCACCGGGCTTTCCGTTTAACGGCTCAGGGCAGCAACTTCTAGTTTGCGTATTCTGGCTCCCCTCAGTCAGCTTCGCTGGCAGCTCCCCTCAAAGAGGGAAGCTCAGATGTAGAAAGCCCGCCGGTGGCGGGCTTTCTACGTTTCAAGGGGCTGATTTCCAACATTCAGAAGCTCTACTAGCGTTTCAAGGGGCTTTTAAAACAAGAAACCCGGAGTATAAACATTGCAATTTCAATGGTCATACTCCGGGTTTCGCAATCGAAGAGCCCCTCGAAACGCAGATAGACCTCCGGAAAACCGGAAATCCGCCCCTCGAAAGGGGGTTACCTCACCTTGTGCCTGTCATCACACGATCTTGGGCATGGGGGTGGTGAGGCTGGTGGTCAGGTTGACGTGGACCAGACCGGCACCGGCATGCACCTCGACCTTCTTCAGGGTCACGGTGCGCTCTTCTTCGGGGGCACGGTCGTTGTCGGTCATGGTCGCCGGGGACTTGACCGCCACGAACGCCAGTTCGTCCAGCGAGATGCCTGCGCTCTGGCACAGTTCCATGGCCTCGGACACGGACTCGGTGAAGCCCGGCTTGTAAATCACGCGCTCGGCCGGTACGCCGTAGGCGTTCTCGGCCACCCACTTGGCGTTCTCGGTCAGGGCCATGCCCTTGTGCGAGTACGGTTCGGCCGGCATGGAGCCGTTCTGCAACGCGTCGACGAAACCGTCAAGCTGCGGGGCCAGCGCCTCGCCGCCGTCGCGGAACAGGTTGCCGATGATCGGCGTGCGGAAGCCCAGCTCGTCGGCGGTGGCCTTCAGGGACGGAACCTGATCGTCCTCGCCTTCCCACAGGTTGATGAGCGGGAAGGTCGGAATGTCCAGGTTCTCCAGGCGCTGCACGTGGAACGGGTAGCGCCAGGCCAGCTCGGGATCGTCGCGCCAGGTGGAGGCACGGGTCACCACGATGGCGGCGGACGGCCACTGCGCGCCGTATTCGCGGCAGGCGATGTCCAGCCACTTCTGGGCGCCGGCGTCGGTGCCGTAGCCGGCCTCGACGATGACCACGTCATGCAGGGCGCAGGCCATTTCCACGGAGACCAGCGTCGGAATGCCGATGGACACGTTGGCGAACGGGCCACCGTGCACGTAGACCGGGGAGCCGTTTACGGTCTCGGTCTTGGCCGGCTTGACCGCGTCGGCCAGAATGCCAGTGATACGCCACAGGTCCACGAATTCGCCGAAGGTCACGGCCTTGCCGTCCTTGGTGCCGGCGATCATCTTGGACACGCGCTCGGAAATCTCGTCCATCGAGCGGGAGAGCACCACAATCTGCATGAGCTCGCAGGTCGGCGTGAGCACGACCTTCTCCGGCACGTTGCCCTTGCCGTAGTCCACAGCGGTGGAGCGCAGGGAGCGGCTCGGAACCTCGGAGACACGCGGCACGAGAATCGTGTCGAGCTTGCCGTCATCGATGGCCTTCTCGGCGAAGGAGACGAGCAGGTTCTGGGCCGCCTCGATGGCGCCCATTTCGCCGCACAGACCCCAGTCGATGAGCTCGGGGTGGGTCAGGGAAGCCTTGCCGCCGCCGGAGGCACCGCCCTTGGAACCGGCTGCGGTGATGCCCATGCTCGGCTGACGCAGCACGGCGGTCGCATCAATGCCGCGCTTGTTCAGGGCGTCGATCAGGGCGATGGTCGTGGTGGTCTTGCCTTCTCCGCGCGATGCCTTGAGCGGCGTATCGGCGGTGACGAGCACCACCTTGCCGTGCTTGCGCGGGGCGTCAGGGTTCTCGGCCAGGTACTTCATGTAGCCGAATGCGTCGATCTTCTGGACCAGACCGTACTGGCTAGTGAAGTCTTCGATGGTGGTCATATAAAGCCTTTCTGTGTTTGTGTGGTGGGGCGGGGTGGTGGGGCGGCAGTCGCCGCCTCTTCGCCTAAAAACAGCCCACTGGGCTGTTTTCTTAACGGCTCAGCCCCTCAAGGGAGGGGAGCTCAATACGGACTAAAAGTCGGACATGTGGAAGCCGTTCTTCATTTCCATGCTGCGAGTGTACAGCACGGAGTCAAGCAGCTTTTCGGTTTCCTCCTTGAGCTGGTCGGCCATGGTCTGGTTGGCGGCGGCGAGAATCTCGCGCACCTCGGGGTTACGCAGCGCGGCGATGGTCTCGTCCGGGGTCATCGGCTGCACATCGCCATCCACGTTGTCGGCCTCAAATTCCTCTTCAGCGGCGGACTGCGCGGCTTCCTCGGCGCCCGTCAAGCCCAGACGGGCGATCTGCTCGTCGGTGGCGGCGACCAAGCGGTGGCCCATCGCACCGGTCTTCTCCTGGTAGCGCTCAACGGCGTTGGACGTGGAGCGGAAGGCGCCATCGCACAGGGCGGCGATGATGCGGTTGGCCCAGTAGAAGTTCTCGGACGTCACGCGGGTGGTGGTGTCCTCAAGGTAGGCGGGCGTGGTGTCCACGTTCGGGAAGAACGGTACCAGCGTGTTGAACGGGTTGGAGCCGTATGCCATCCACTGGATGGCGCGGGAGGCCTGCGGGCGGTACGGGCGGATCTGCATCACCGCGAGCTGGCTCTGGCGGTTGATGCCGATCGTGCGGTACATGTGGCGGGTGCGCTCATCGCCCAGCTGGCCGTACGGATCGAACGGGGTGCCCTGGTAGTGGGAGCTCAGCACGTACTTGATATCCTCGATGGTCACCTTGCGCTCAGGCTGACGGGCCCACGGGATGTCGTCGGAGGTGGGCTTGTGGTCGGCGTCCGGGCCGTCCCACACCTCGTCGTACGGGTTGAGGAAGCGCTGCATGTACCAGGCGCGCGGGGTGTTGTACACGTGGTCGGAGTCGGAGTGGGAGCCGAAGGCATCGCGCGGGTTGAACGGGGTAGTGTTCTCCACCGCGAGGTCCAAATGGTTGGTTTCGATGAATTCGGCAAGGTCTTCGGAACACATGTGTGCTTCCTGGTCACCCAGGGCGTCCTCAAGGTCGAATTCGTCGATACCGAGCTGGTTCGGCATGGTCACGTAGGCCTCGTCCGGCACTCGCTCGGCAATCCAGTGATGGCCGCCCACAGTTTCCAGCCACCAGATTTCGTTGGAGTCGGAGAAGGCGACGCCATTCATCTCGTAGGTGCCGAATTCCTCAAGCAGCGCGCCGAGGCGCTGGACGCCCTCGCGTGCGGTCTTGACATACGGAAGCACGATGGTCAGGAAGTCCTCTTCGCCGATGCCGCCGGGCACCTCGGGCTCATCGCCCTTGGCCGGCGTGTATTCCACGAACGGGTCGGCGCCGAGCACGCGCTCGTTGGTGGTCAGGGTTTCGGTGGCGCTCATCGCCACGTTCGCCTCGTTGACGCCGGCCTCGCCCCAAATACCTTCCTTGAGGTCCGCGTTCGGCACGGCGGTGTACTGCAGCGGGTCGTCCGGCAGGGTGATGGTTAGGTGGGAGATCACCGACTTGTATTCGCGCGGCTGTTCCTCCGGCTTCACGACGATGAAGCGCTTCGGGTTGAACTCGCCGTTCGCGGAATCCTCGTTGCGGGCGATGATGGTCGAGCCGTCATAGCTCGCGTCTTTGCCTACCAGAATCGTGGTGCAGGCCATAGTGTGATGGTGTCCTTTCTTTGTTGTAGTCACGCTCCCACTGGCGGGAGCTGGACGACGAAGTCGGACTGAAGGTGGTTTTGTACTGACCCACCCCCAGTCAGTGATGCTGACAGCCCCCGCCTGCGGGGGCTCATGTGGCTCACGCCTTGCCGGTCAGGAAGATGCCGTCGGTGTCGGGCACTTCACCGCTGTTGCGCAGCGCGTGCAACAGCTCGTTGAGCCAGAAGCCCTGATTCAAGCCGGGCAACGGCTTCTTGGTGGCCCACACCTGCAGGTAGTACTCATGATCCTTGTCCGGCGGCTGCGGACCGTTGTACCGCATGATCACCGCCGGGTCAGCGCTGCGGCCCAAGAACTTGGAGGCCGAGGAGTTGCGCCCCTGCACGGTCTCGGGAATCATGGCCGGCAGCTGACGGGAGAAGTCCGGCGGGATGGCCAACGCATGTGAATCATTGAAGTCGTACATCAGCGCATCAATCGGCAGATTGGCCACGGACCAGTGAATCCACTCGAAGCCGCAGACCGGAATCGAATCCGGGTCCACGAACTCCCAGTGCAGGTAGCGGGCCTCGGGATCCACATCATCGATGTAGAACGGGAAGGAGACCACAGGCACGCCACCATTGAAATATTCAGGGGCCGCGGCCTTGGCGAAATCGTCCGGGATGACGGTGAAATCGGCGGAAATCTTCATACGTCCCAGTATCGCTCATATGTGTGACGTACTGGGGGCTGTGCGTTACGGGGTCTCTCCCCCAGTCTCGCTGCGCTCGACAGCCCCCACTCATCAGAGGGGGGCTAGTTGCGTCGGGTTATGGGATCAGGGCGCAGAAGAGGGACTCGAATACCAGTAGCGGGTTGCCGTTGCCGGCTAGGCGCTTGCGGGCGTGGGCCACTTCGTCCAGACGGGTCACGGCACCGGCCCGGTTCAACCGCACCGACAATTCGGTGATCGACGAGCGGTTCTCCAGGTTGATGAGGCCCACCGAATCCTCCGCATTGTTCTGCAGCACCGCCACATCTCGGTAGATGGAAGCGATGGAGTTCAGCGCACGATCCAATACGTCGCGCGTACGGCGGGTGACCAAACGCTTCACATCGTCTTTCTTGGCAATCTGGTTGAATGCGCCACGCAGTTTCGGCGGGATGCGGTCGCTCGGTGCCAGTCCGTTGATGCGGCGGAATTCCGCTTCCTGGCCGGCGGTGATGCGGTTCGCGTCCGCCTCGGCCTGGGCCTTGGCATTGTCGATAAGATTGCCGGCCAACAACACTGCATCCGAGGCACGGGCCAGATTCAGCACACCGACCACAAGTTCATCGCGGTCGGACATAACCCGTTCGTCGGTGGCGTACAACTTGGCGATGCCGATATGGCCTTCGGCGAGTCGGGCCGCACGCTGCGCCACTTTTGGCTCGACATTGGTGGTGGAGGTCAGGAATCCGGCCACCGCCTGTGTGGAGGGCACGGCGAGGTTCACGATGCGTGTGCGCGAGCGGATGGTGGGCAGCACGTCCTGGGCGCTGGGCGCGCACAGTAGCCAGATGCAATGCTCGGCCGGCTCCTCAATCTCTTTCAAGAGCACGTTGGTGGTGCGCTCAAGCATGCGATCCACGTCTTCGATGATGATGATGCGCCACGGCGCGGTGGCGGGCATCTGCTCGGAGGTAGTGATGATCTCACGCACCTGATCGATACCAATAGTCACCTTGTTCGTGGTCAGCACCGTGACATCCGGATGCGTGCCGGCAAGCACCTGCTGGGTGACGCGCGTGGGCTCAGCGCTCATGCCGTGATCCGGGCTTTCCAGCGCCGCCGCGAATGCTCGGGCCATGTTGGAACGGCCCGATCCGGGAGGTCCACAGATCAGCCACGACTGGGTGATCTGGCTCGGGTCGCCCTGCGCGATACGACTGAGCATGTCGATTACCGGCTTTTGGCCGACTAGTGAATCCCATACGCTCATGCGAGCTCCTTGATGTCGGATTCGATGGCAGCCCATACCGCTTCAATGCTCTGGCTCGCATCGATAACGCGGAAACGATTCGGCTCGGCGGCGGCCAAGTCCAAGAAGGCCTGGCGGGTGCGGGACTGGAAGTCATCACCGGCCGATTCCATACGGTCTTCCGCGTGTTCGAGGCGATGGTGGGACAGGGCTGGGTCCATATCCAGCAAATACGTGCGGTCGGGCAGCAGGTTGTTGGTGGCCCACATGCTTAAGGATCGAATCTCTTCTGGCGTGAGTTCGCGGCCACCGGCCTGATAGGCCAAGGAAGAGTCTAAATAGCGGTCGGTGATCACCACTTCACCGCGCTCCAATGCCGGGCGGATGGTTTCGGCAACGTGCTGGGCTCGGTCTGCAGCGAATAGCAGCGCCTCGGCGCGCGGTGCGATGTCGACGGCGCCCCCATCCACACCGTGCAACAGCAGTTGGCGAATGGCCTTGCCTAACGCAGTGCCTCCCGGCTCACGGGTAACGACCACGGTACGCCCCTGAGCCTCAAGATACGCATGCAGCCGCTCGACTTGCGTGGTCTTGCCCACGCCATCGACACCTTCAAACGAAACAAACAGACCGCTCATGCTATTGACCTTAGCGTTAGGCGCAGAGTTGCGCCCAACAGGCAGTTAAACCAGCTCTACCTCCGTTTCAAGGGGCTGATTTGGTCTTTTCTGAAGGTCTACTTCCGTTTCGAGGGGCTGTTGCCCAAGTAGACAACGTTCCAAAACGGCGGAATGACGTTGGCGCGGAGCCGTTCATACTCGTGGTTCAGCAGATGACCAGCCCCTTGAAGCGGAAGTAGATATTCTCAAAACGAGAAATCAGCCCCTTGAAACGCAAGTAGAGCAATAATTCCGCTCAGCCACGCTTGGGAATTACGGCGGGGCGCTCGTAGTCCTCGTTGGCGGTCAGCCAGTCGACGTCCTTTTTCACAGTGGCGGGGGTGGAACCGAGTTTTTCGGCGATGCGCTGGTTGGACCAGCCCTTGTTCGCCAACTTCTTGACTTCGGCACGGCGTTCGGCGCGCTTGGCCTCCTGCGCCGAAACCGCAGCCGAGGTACCGCCCTTCTTGCCCTTGCCGGCAACGGCCTTGGCGCCACCAGCACGCCCAGCACCGCGACGGCCACGGGTGGAGGGACCAGCCGCACGCTTTTCGGCGAGCAGTCGGAAGGCGTCATCAGGGGTGATGGATTCAGGCGTGTACTGACGCGGCACCGTGCGGTTGGTCTCGCCATCGGTGATGTACGCGCCGAAACGGCCGTCCTTGATGGTCACGTTCTTGCCGGTGTTCGGGTCCTTGCCCAAATCACGCAGCGGCGGCTTGGCGGCACCACGGCCACGCCCGCGGCCGTACTTGGGCTGCGAGAACAGTTCTTTGGCCTTGTCGATATCGACCGTGAAGATCTCGTCTTCCGAGGCCAGCGAGCGGGTCTCCGACTTGCCGTCGGCACCCGTCTTGGTCAGGTAGGGGCCGTAGCGACCGTTGTTGGCGGCCACCGTGCATTCGGATACCTCGCCGGTTTCGGCGTTGGTTTCCTCGTATGTGCCCACTTCGCGCGGCAGGCTCAGCAGCTTTAGCGCGTCTTCCAGCGACAGCGATTCAGGGCTCATCGTCTTGAACAACGAGGCCATCTTCGGGCGCGACGCGGCGGCGGCCGCGGCCTTCTTCGAACCCTTCTTGGCCGCAGAAGCACCAGCAGTATCGCCAGCAGCGCCAGCCGAAGCCTCAGCCGGCGGCACCAACGCCACATACGGGCCGAAACGCCCATTGCGCACCTCGACGGTACCGCCGGATACCGGATCAACGCCCAGCTCGCGCGGTCCACCGGAGTGGTTGTCGATCAAATCGCGGGCCACGGCCACCGTCAGCTCATCCGGCGCGATGGTGTCCGGCAGAGACGCGCGCTTCGGGTTGCCTTCGGCGTCCAGATGCTCCATGTCTTCCAGATACGGGCCGTAACGGCCGACGCGCACGTGCAGGCCGTCGCCGATGTCGATGGTGTTGATGGCGCGCGCGTCGATCTCGCCGAGCTGCGCGACCTGCTGTTGCAGGCCTTCGTGCGCCTCGTCGGCGTTGTGGGCGGCGCCCTCGCCGGAACCGAAGTAGAAGTGGGTGAGCCAGTCGCGGCCGGATTCCTCGCCGTGGGCGATGCGGTCAAGGCCGTTTTCCATCTCGGCGGTGAACTGGTAGTCGACCAGCTTGGGGAAGTTCGTCTCGAGCAACTTGGTCACGGAGAAGGCGAGCCAGCTGGGGATCAGCGCACGGCCACGCTCGTATACGTAACCGCGATCCATGATTGTGGAGATAATGCTCGCGTAAGTGGACGGGCGACCGATCTCCTTGGCTTCCAGCGTCTTGACCAGCGTGGCCTCGGTGTAGCGGGCCGGCGGCTGGGTTTCATGGCCGTCCGGTTCGATGTCGCTTGCCTCGACCTGCTGGCCGACGCTCATCGGCGGCAGGGAGGTGTTGGATTCGGAGGCGTCACCCCTGACGGCCTTGGCGTCCGTCTTGCCGGCGGCAGCAGCCTGGTCCGAGCCAGCCCCAGCGCCGGGAGCGGCGGCCTTGGGCTTGCGCCCCTCCCCCGTGGCCTTCATAAAGCCGGGGAATTCGATGACGGTGCCGGACGCCTGGAACACG
>JABLTK010053796.1_pt1 | contig 10971 bp, 17 predicted proteins | sample 7160131 | NCBI WGS metagenome assembly JABLTK01 (sample SAMN14651221, study PRJNA627086) | human gut metagenome | isolation source: feces | host: Homo sapiens
GGCAACTTTGTGCAAATCTACTCATTCCCAACTGTTTACGTTCCAACCTCTCTTATTCTCCTTTGGCTGCTTTAGAGCTTTATGTTAAACAATCGAACTCGTCGATTATGATAAGCATACGCTCGTTTATGGCGTCGAATATGCGGTCTTTGAGCCGCGACGGACTCGAATATCCGAGTTTCAAAGCTTTTGCAAAGCACTTGTAAATGTCCTGCACGCCGGTTGCACCGTTTAAATCCACGTAGATAGTATTGCCGTGGTTATTCTCGTCACGAAACCATTTAAGAGCTTCCGTCTTGCCGATCTGCGGCTCTCCAAAGACAAACGCTATTTTGCGTTGCTCCCACGCCTTGCGGCATATTGCCCAAATGCGGTTAACAGTCGGCGTTTTTATTCGGCCGGCAGAGCGCTTTAAGGTATCAACCTTATCGAGTTCTCTCATGCGGCGGATTGCCGCAAGCATAGCGGCAGGCGGCGGTATAGGTATGCCATTTTTAGGATCGACATACTTCCCGTTAAATAGCCTCGACAATGTCGTAACACTGACGTTAACCTCGCTTGCAGCCTGAGACATTGACCAGTTATTTTCGGCAATGAAATAGTAGAACCACTGTAAGAGTTCTCTATGTTCAAGGTTGTTTTGTTTATTTATACCTGCCTGCAAAACGTCCCCTGGGATAGAGAGTTGAGCGGCAGAGCCTTCGTTTGTATTTTCGCTGTGTTCCATATTATCCTTCATTTTCAGTAAAATCTTCAAGAGCGGCCACAGGATCAAATTCGTATCCGTATTGGCTTTCATCGGTTAGCCCCGCGAGCATGTCAAACGCGGCGTCTTGGGTCATAGAATTGCGTTTTAGGGTGCCTTCCTCTCTTGTCTTTTCCTCCTTGCGCATGTTTTCTGAAAGGAGGCCTGCCTCGCGAAGTACACGGTCGTTGTGGGCACGCATGTTGGCAAGGCGCTCTTCCGTTCGCGGCATAAGTTCCGTCAATACGGCGCGCCCCTCAAGGCTGCGGCGGTGTGCCATTCCCGCGGCGCGTTTTATCGCGTGCTCGTCACGCAAGTCCACGCGGCGCACGCGCTCAACAGCGCATACATAAGTGTTGTTATAAGTCAAATGCGCGATTGATAGGTCGTCCGAAAAGTAGACAAGCATTTCCTTGCCAGTGTAGTTCTCAATAACCTCGTCTGACGGCGCCTTAAAGACGAGGTTCTCCTGTATTCGTTCGCACTTGTGTATTTTTAAGCTTTTTGCGGCAAAAGTACATCCGCCGTTTTCTATCTCAAATTTCCAAAGCTGCTTTAACTGGTAAAGGTGGGCGTACAGGCGCGGATCCGGCCGCCAGAAGTCGATGTCGCGCGCAAGGCGCTCCATGCGCTCAAGCGGGCTTTCAAGCCTGTCCCAAACCTCAATGCGCGCAAGTTCATCGTCGCTAAGCTGCGCCATCTCAGACTGCGAATGAACGCGGTCAAATTTGTCGCGGCGCCATTCTGTGATCGTATCAAACCCTTGCAGGCGGTGGTCGGTGCGCTTGCGCAGCGCGTCGAGTGCTTCTATTATTGTGTCGCATATCTCCTCAAAGCGCGGGTATGGCATAATGAGCTTTTCAAACACGTCGTCGCGCGCGCCGCACTTTTTCAAAAGGCTCTTAGCGTAGCCTGCGGCATACTTTGTCTGCGCGGGCATGTTGTCGTAACGGTTGCCGGAACTGCCGTCGGTTAATGCAAGCTGTTCTTGGAAGGGTCTAAAAAACGCCTCTACCCAAGCCTTGCACCACGGCTTTCCACCTCCCTCATAAAAGCCGTTTTGGAGGAAAGTATCGCGCAATACGCCGCAGCGCTCTATTATTATGCGCTCGCGGAAAGTCTGTTTTAGTGCGAGCTCGTCTGCTTCCGACAGCGTGGCCGCCGCATTTTCTATGAGGAACTTTACCGGATATGGAGGGAGCCCGCGCTGGGAAATTATGTTTAAAATTAACTGCTTTACATCTTCGCTTGCGATGCCAATTACGGAATCGTCCTCCTTGCGCTTGGCGCGGGGCTTTACGATGTGGGCAATGTCGCAGCCTGTAGCGACGTCGAGCGCGAACACTGCAAGCGGATAGCCGAATTGCCGCTTCATACCCTTTTCGGCGATTGTGCAGATTTTGTCGATGCGCACGTCGTCAAAGGCAATCACCTCCATGAAGCGTAGTTTGGAACGGTCGCGCAGGAGCATCGCAGGCGCCGAAGAATGCGCTGCAAATACGCCCTGCCGCGCGCCGGCCAAAATATACTTGTTGCGCGGCTTAATTTTTTGGAGATTGCCAAGGCTCCAACCTTCGGGAAGTTCGCGGTCATCGCCCATCATGCCTGGCACCGGACGGCCAGTAGATGCCGCCCACTCGTATTTTGTGCCGTATCCGGGTATTGAGTCTCCGCGGCGAAAGGCGTTGATAAGCTGCCTGCGCGCCGCCCTGCAAGGCGTCTTGCGCGAGCCGGAAAGAAGCTGCTCGCGAAAGTACTCTACAAATGCCTTCGGCAGCCCCGCCTTGGCCCCGCGCCAGTTTGGCCGCAATACGCGCCAGTCGCCGCTCTTGGAGAATTCGGAATAAAGAGCGTAAAGCCTTTTATAGCTCCAACCTTTGGCGCCTTCGCGCTCTTTTCGGTAGGCAATTTCCATGCACGCCTTGTTGGGGCTTTTTGATAGAAGTATCTCGCGCAGAGCGTCGAGCCTGTCGAGCACGAGGTTGCGGACGTCCAACTTTAAGGACAATAATTCGTCCATGTCAGCAAGGCTTGTCTGTACAAGTTCACAGCGCCGCGCAAGCGCCGTTTTAGAAAGTTGAAGTCCGTATTCCATACTAAGCCTTTATAAGCGATTCAATTTCATCGGCAGTGGCGCGCAGCTTTTGGGCTATCATCTTATACTGGTCATTTGAGAGACGCAGCTTGTCCTTGTGTTTTACAAGTTTGTCGATGTCGCCAAGCTCGTTAGTCCAATCTTCCCATAACATCATTTGAGGGCTCTGTTCTCCGCAGCCGCTTTGCAATCCGCGAAGGCCAACAGCCTTTTTAGATGATTCTATTGAGCGGCGCTCTTCATCCTCGGCTTCTATGGCGGCGGCGTTGGCGGTTTTTAATATATTAAGAAAGGTTTTGAACGGCAAATTGGCAGAAACGTGGTTAACGAAGTCAGACGTTAGTTTTGAGTCGGAAAAGATTTCCTCCGCGCCGTTTTTTATTCCCGCAACCGATATAAATTCGCAAATTCGCTCTGATATGATATCCGTTTGTTTTTCCGCAGTGGAAACCTTTGCAATTAGATACCTTGCGGACTCAATCCAACTATATGCCGTGCTCTTTGAAAGTTGGCCTCCAAGCGTTTCTTTAAGCCACCCGCCGAATTTCCCGTGCCCTATTATCGGCTTTATGGATAGCGCAAGCAACCCAAAGCCCACAATGGCCGCAATGTTTGCGCTTTGGATTTTCGCGGTTAGCTCATAGGATTCGCGCATTATTGTTTCAAGCCGGTTTTCATCGGGCTTAAACTGTTTTTGCAGCGCTGTTTCAAGTGTGGTTAGTTGTGTTTTTGAATCTTTCTTCATAAGTTATTTGCGTTTCAAAGATGCTTTAAGCTCCTCTATAAGCTCCAAACGGGTTGATACGGGCAGTTGTTTTATGAACTCTGTCCGGCGCGGCCCCGTGAGGCGCAAGACTACAAAATTGCGGTACTCTTCAACCGGCACGCGCAACATGCGGCGCGTCTTGCCGTTTGCCCGGCTTCCAGTGTCAATCGCCACAAGCTCTCCCGTATCTATAAGGTTTAGATAGTGCTGAACTGTTCCGCCCAATTTCTGGGCAACCTCCCACAAATAGAGAACCGTCCGCCCCGGGAAATCGAGGCTATGGAAGAAGTTCGTCTGTTGAGGGTTTTCGAGCATTTAGAATGTAGTTTTATTTTGTATGACGTGCTCTACGTTGAGGTGCGTATGGTAACTGTAAGATTTTTATTCCGAGGCGGCGTGATTTATATTTACCGTTTGCCAAGCCACACAGGTACCCCCAATGGACACCTAAAAGCGGTGCTGCTTTCCTATAACTCCATCCCTTTCGCCTTAATTCTCTTTTTATTTCTGTATCTTGCGGCATATTTTTTTATTGAGATATATTAATTTTTGTTTTTTATGTAGCTATTAAAGCTTTAATATTTACAAATGTAAAACCACGAATGTGAATTATGCAAGAAAAAAAATGCACAATCGTAAACTTTTCATTAAGATTTAAGTCTCTTTGTGAATCGAGTGGCAAAACTCAGAAGGAATTAGCAAAAGCTTTAGGAATTTCTGAATCTGCACTTGTAAATTATAAAAAAGACAGAGTCCCAGAGGCAGATGCGCTACTTAAAATATCTAATTATTTTACAGTTTCCTTAGAATGGCTACTCACGGGGGAAGAAACAAAATTTAAATCAGTTCCAGAACAGAGTGCTATGGCATGGAAAGTAAGAGCAGAAGAGGCTGAAAAGAAAATTTTAGCAATGAAGGCTGGTCTTCAGGCTTTCATAAAAAAATTTTAAATTAAATGTTAAAGCTTGAACATTTAGAATGTTAAACAGCTAATAATCAACAACCGAAAATTCCAACGATTGGAAATTTGAGAAACATAAAATGTTTAATAAAGACAAGGATATACTGGACATAGGGGTACTTTTAAACGAAGACTCTGAGCGCCTCGAAGTTATGTACGAGGGTATTGATATGGGTTTCTTTATTCTCGGGATGATGGATGCCGAAATGCGCGGCCTGAACTCTCCCGAAGCCCTGGAACACCTGCGTGCCCTGTACGGCATGTTCAGTTCGCCCGCGCGCGCCCGCTACGAAATCCGCGCCCGCGTGTGGAAAAACCGCTACGCCGCCGCCAACGATAAGCCGGAGGAGGAGAACGAATAAGCGATATTTTTCCCTATGTTGCACGCAATATGGGGGGGCTTTACAAGGGTGTTATAATGTAGAAACAAACAACGATTATGGAATCGGGAAATATCCAAAATACAACCAATAAACTGCCTCCTAAAAATAAATATGATGTTGAAATTGCCAAAATCGAACTTGAAACAAAGAAAGTCGATTTGAAAATCGAGGAGCAGAAGGCGAACAGTAAATTTTGGTCAGACATAATATCAGCGATTGCTAAGGTAACTTCGGTCATCGGTTCGGTCGTATCCGCAATTTTAGCATGGAAAGGCGAATGTAAAGTCACTATTCCCGATTCGTGGATGTGGATTTTTTTACTTGCTACACTTGGAATAGTTTCAATCATAGCAGTATTTTCCTTGGTTGCATGGCGGTTTGAACGTAAAGGGAAAAAACGTGCTATTGAAGAGAAGCAAAAATTTCAAAAAATTGCGGAATATTCCGATGCATATAGAAGTTCGAGTTGTCTAACGGAACAAGGGGATACTCCAAAAGAAAGGTAATAAGTATGTGGTTAATTGCATTATTCTTTTTGAGTTTGCTGATTCTTAGATTGGCTTGGAAGTGCCTACGTAAATCCATACTTGATGCTTCCAGAGATACTATGTTCGATTTAAGAGAGTCCGTTCGTGCCAAATTTATCGAAGAAGGATGGGGATTGGATTGTATCGAGTACAGACGGATTAGGGACTTGATAAACGCCTCAATCCGTTATACTGAAGATAAAACCTTATTTGAGGTTATTACAACCAATAGAGCAATATCTGAAAATGAAATAGTACAAAGAGCCGTTTTGGCGTACAAAAATGAAATTCTTTCCAGTACGAATCCAAAAATTGAAAGATATTTAAAAAGCGTATTTTCGGATTTAGCCGATGAATTACTTCTTTACCTATTCAAGACGAACATCATTTATTTTCATATAATAATAGTAGTATATATAATTTGCAGAATAATTAATCCCATTGCAAAATGTAGAGAAAGGTTTTTCAGCGCTCCCCAAAATCAAATGGATGCAGTTATTGCAACTGTCACAGAATCTCAGATGTCAATGAATCAGGCTGTATAAATTAAAAAACTCTTTTAAGACCTACTTTCCGGAAGAAAGTAGGTTTTTTGTGCCTTTAAGTACGATTTTCTCCGAGAAATTCACCACGAACTTGAATTTCTCCGCAACTGAATCAACTGATTCAACCGAATATTTTGCGGTTTTTGCGTACTGTGATATTCTGCCTGCGTTATGTCAAACGCAGCACAGGATAGTCAACAAAAAAGCGGCAATCTAAAAGTTTATGCTTTTGAAGTTTCGCGCATAAATGCGGCTACACTCGCACTTAAACTGCGCATGCTTGGCGGAGTCTCGTCTGTCCGCACAATCGCAATATCGGAAATACCGAATATTTTGTCGCAAATAGATTCCGCGTTAGTGGACGGCGCCGACGAAGTGGAAATCAATGTCGGTTCGGGTGTTTGCGCCATATCTCCAGTACTTTTAAAAAATTTAAAAACGAGCCTTTCTTCATATCACGCTGTGTCGGGCGGCAGCGGCGCGCAAGTCGTCCGTAAAGGCGTTTCAACGCCGGTAAAATCCAAAGCGCCCGCGCGTGCGGCGGCATTGCCGCATTGCGCGTCAGATTTTAACGAAGAACGGGATAGGCGTATTGCGAAAGCAAGCGCCGTAAGGGCGGAGCCCTTCAATGGAAGCGGCACTGCCGCCGCCGATTTTGAAAGACAAATCTCCCGTATTGTAGGCGATGAACTGCGCAAAGCGGTAATGCCGCTCTTGGCAGAAATAGACGCCATTGCCGCTCTCGTAAAGGAGTGTGCGGCCGAATTGGCCGCCGTATCAAAAAAGTTTACAACCCGCGTGCTCATCGGAAGCGAAAAGCGGGATAGGCGTATTGCGAAAGCAAGCGCCGTAAGGGCAGAGCCCTTCAATGGAAGCGGCACTGCCGCCGAGGGCTCTATTTCTACGCAGGGCGGCCGCACGTCGGTTGTAGTTAGCCGTCGCAAGGTATCTTAATCCAAACGAAGGAATACAAATGAAAAAATGGTTTGAACGTGAATGGTATTGGCTGAAGGCCGCTCTGATTGCAGGCGCGACTGTTCTGGCGGCAGGCTGCGCGTCAACTACAATAACGGAATATGACGAAGCCGGCAACGTCGTCAAGGTGACTGAAAGTGACGAGAGCGCCTTCGCAATAGCTGCACAGTCTATTCAGACAAAGGATAACATGCTGCATGCAAGCGGTTGGGCCGTCGGTGTACAACCAAGCGCTGGTATATATGGCGTTGGCGCGTTCGATGTACTTGCGGCCTCTATCGAGGGCGAAAGGGGCGCTGTCAACGCGGCAAGCTACGCCACAATGATAAACGCGTCAAAGGTGTCACTTGACGTGTCGGCTAACGCAGATGGCATAACGGCAAAGGCGGAAGGAAACTCAAATGCAAATGCGGCTGCAACGCCTGATTCAAACGCAGGCACAGAAACGGCGGAGGGCAAATAAAATGGCGAATGAAAACCCCGTTGCGCAAAGCGGCAAGCAAGCTATTGGCTCCTGGCTTAAATCAAAAGGCACTGCAATAGGCGTTGCCGTTGGAGTGGCCCTCACAAGCCTGGGCGACTACCTTCTTGGCGATACTGGGCTGATAGCATTTTGTATCGGACTCGTGAAACAGGCGATAGCCTTCTTTTAATGCGCAAGGTATTGCAGTTCTTAAAAGACCGCGTGCGCCTATGTTTCGAGCGCGGGCGTCGCGGGCTAAAAATTTTTAAAGTAAAGATAAGGTTTTAATGATTATAAAAGAGACTTTTGGCGGCGCGGCTTTGTTGGCGTCCTTTGCAGGCGTGGACGCTACTTGGCTATCCAACGCGATGATATTCATCGCGGCGGCAGCAGCCACGATTTTTTACATAAAGGGCGCTGTAAAAAAAAGCCCGCCAGACACTGAGAAATACCGCCATGTCACGGAGTGCGACAAGCTCTGCAAAGCGAACCTTGACGCCCACGAAAAACTCGACCGCGAGATGAATGAGCGCCTCACCTCTATGAGCGGGCACTCAGCTGCAAGCCGAAAAGTCATCTATGAAAGCGTCCGCAAACTCTCCGAAGACGTAGCCGCATTAAAGTCGTCAAACGAATACCGTACGCAGCAACTCCACGCTCTTGAGTCTAAGATCGATAAAATTTGGGAGATTTTGAGCAAATGACTGCCGAACAAAAAATACTCTTAAGAGAAAATCTTTTAAAACAGCTTGCCGAGGCGCGCCCGTTTGGAGTGCTTGCCGCGCGGCTTTGCGTGGGCGCGCGCATGTGGAACTTTAATCTGGCGGAGGACGAAATTGAGGCGGAGCTCAAGATACTCGCGCGCAAAGGGCTTGTTGAGGCGAAAGCCGACGCGATGGCGATTGAATCGGCGCTTCATTGGAAGATCACCGCCGCCGGCTTAAAGACGTTGGACGAAAGGGGATACTGATTGATGGGCAAGTCCAAGATAGAGTCGGAGCTTTCGGAAGAGCAGTTGCAAGACTTTTGCAACCGCCTTGCAAATACGCCGAAGTTGACGCTTAAAAAGCTCCAGTCAATGGCGGCGGAGCTTGGCATAGAAGTGTCGCTCATGGGGGCAAAGAGTTTCCGCGACGGCGCGTTTGCCGAGCATATAGAAAAAATGCGCCGCGCAAAAGAGCTTGCACTGCAACTCCGTGAGGTTGGCAACGCGGACGCTGCAGGATCCATAGCGGACGCGGGAGCCCTTGTGCTTATGCAGCAGGTTTACGACGCCCTTACAAAGGGCGACGAGGTGGACTTCGACACTTTCTCAAAAATCATCGCGCGCCTGCGCAGCGGAGATCACCGCCTGCGCGAAGTAAACGCAAAACTGCGCGAGTACGAGCGCCGCGAGGCCGAATGGGAACGCAAAGAAGCCGAGCGCGAAGCGGCGAAGAAAAAAGCAATAGAAGATATACGCAGCGGCGCCGGCCTTTCCGACGAAGCTCTTGCGAAGCTCGAGGCGCAGATAGGGAGTTTGTAATTTGAAGGAAATCCGCACAGTCAAAGCCAAGAACAGGCCCGAGCTCGAGATGGGAATCTTTTTGCCGTACCAGTGGCGGTGGATTCAAGACCGCTCGCGCATAAAGCTCGTGGAAAAATCCCGCCAGATAGGCTTTTCGTGGGCGACGGCCTACGACATAGTGCGCCAGCAGTCGCGCAAGGCTGTAAAGCTCGACTCTTGGATTTCCTCCCGCGATGAAATCCAGGCGCGGCTCTTCTTGCAGGATTGCAGGAAGTTCGCGGGGCTTTTAAACATTGCCGCCTCCGAAATCGGCGAGCGGGTTTATAAGATAGACGAAGCGCGCTCCGTCACAGCCTTTGAAATGTCCTTTGCTAACGGCACTGTTGCGCACTCAATGTCATCCAATCCCGATGCGCAGGCGGGCAAGCGCGGCACGCGCGTGCTTGACGAATTTGCGCTGCACCAGAATCCGCAGGTTCTTTACTCAATCGCATTACCTGGTATTACATGGGGCGGGCAGATGGCAATAGTCTCCACCCATCGTGGGGCGCATAATTTCTTCAACAAACTTGTCCAAGAAGCGCGCTACGGCGAAAACAAAAAGCGGATTTCCTTGCACAGGGTAAGCCTCCAAGACGCGCTTGACGATGGTTTCCTTTGGACTCTCCAGCAAAAACTGCCCGAAGGCGACGAGCGCCAGGAAATGGACGAGGCGGCGTATTTTGATTACGTCAAAGACCAGTGTGCCGACGAGGAGAGCTTCCTTCAAGAGTATATGTGCGAGCCTGCGGACGAATCGAGCGTGTTTATCACGTCGGATTTGTACGACGGCGTGACATACGGTCTTTCAGAAAACTGGCAGAAGCCGCTCTCCGAGTGTGAAGACCTTTATGTGGGCATAGACGTAGGACACAAGCATGACCGCACCACCTGCTGGGTGTGGGAAAAAGTGGGCAATATCTATTTCCAAAGGCTGTTGAAAGTCTTGCAAAATATGAAGTTCTCGGCGCAGGAGGAGGAGATTTATCCAATTCTTGCGATGTCGAATATGCGCCGCTGTTGCGTTGATTCCACGGGCATAGGTGCGCAGTTTGCCGAACGCATGCAGGAACGCTTCGGAAAATACCGCATTGAAGCGGTCGCATTCACGAACGCTGTCAAGGCCGACATGGCATACAAGCTGCGCGCCGCTTTTGAAGATCGCAATATACGCATTGCCGATGATAAAGACACCCGCGCCGATTTCCGCAGCATAAAAAAAGAAGTGACAAGCTCCGGAGCGGTTCGCTTTGACGCGGAGCGCACAGAGGTCCTCGGCCACGGAGACCGCTTTTGGGGCGCGGCTCTTGGATATTATGCCGGAGCAAAACCTGCGGAGTCGTATTTCATTCCAATCGCGCGGCGCAGCGACAGGAGGCTTTTTTAAATGAAATCTGAAATCACCGACGAAAGAATTTTATGGGAGAAGCGTTCGCGCTATAATCCTTTGTTGGGTTTGCGGCCGCAGACGCTACGCGCGGCAAACGACGCTTTCAAGACGGGATACATGTCGAAGGCGGCACGCATTTGGGAGGAAGTCGAGGAGTGCGACGGTATTGTCTCCACCGTACGCGCCAAGCGGCGCAAGAGCGTATCGCGGCTATCATGGAACATAGTGCCCTTTGGAAACGCACCCGAGGATACCGCCAAAGAGCACGCCGCCAGGCTTGAGGATTTTTACAACAATGTGTCTTGGACACACTCGTGCGACAAGCACCGCACGGGCGGATTTTCGCGCCTTGTAGAGGCCATGCTCGATTGTATCGGCAAGAAATACTCCGTGCATGAAATCGTTTGGAGCCCTAATCCGCAAGAGCGCACACTACGCGCGAATTTTAAGTTTGTGCCGCTTTTCTTCTTTGAAGACACCGTGGGCAAATTGCGCCTCTTGCGCTCGCCAAATGCCGTATTTGGCGACGAATTGAAGCCGGCGGAAACACGCCATATGCGGGCACTTGGATGAAC
>JABLTK010075698.1_pt1 | contig 10958 bp, 13 predicted proteins | sample 7160131 | NCBI WGS metagenome assembly JABLTK01 (sample SAMN14651221, study PRJNA627086) | human gut metagenome | isolation source: feces | host: Homo sapiens
CTTGGTCTTTCTTTTTCCGAGAGAATCGGTGTAGTTCAACACGGCGTAGTAATATCCGCTTTTTTCGCGGAGATGTCCTGCTACCATAAATTTTCCTCCTTCATTGCGTAGCAGTAACACCTACCTTATACCGGGATCCTATTATACCAGAACCGGGTTCGAATTGGAGGACCTTTCTACGCATTTTTTTGTAAACATTTTGAGTCCAAACTTTACGCGGTCACTGCTTCTCCGCATCCAATGCAGAGATAAGTGAAAAGATGAGCCTTCGGAATACGATAGGCTCTGCCGACCTTGAGGCTGAGTATTTTGCCTTCGCGCAGAATACGATAGCCGGTCTTTGTGCTGATGCTGAGTATTTCGCACATCTGCTCGATACTCATAACATCGGGATAGTCTTTCAACATGAGCTTATAGGCATCGCGCTGAGAAATAGTTGATGCGGTATTCACCCGTCTCACCTCCGTTAGATTTTGATTTTTGCTTATCAGCAAAAGGATAGGCAGCAGTCGATTTGCAAAGACTGCTGCCCATAGTTTTTGATGATAAAGCCCTTTCGGGCGTTTTCAAATTGATTATCCTTCCAGCATATTTATCTCCGCCCCTGCTGAATAGGGAGTGCTACGGACTACCGTCGGTGAAACAGTATCATGGGACTCTCACCCCTCCGAGGATCGCTCCGAGCCGCCCCAAGAAGGGACGGAAGTATCATTGTACCCAACTTCTCCATCATGGCAAGCAACCGCACCACACGGTTGTTTAGTCTCTCTGTTGATCGCTCGCTCCGCAAGGGAGGTCGTGGCGGCAGAAGACAAGTCGCTTCGAGAAAAGAGGAAAGATCCGTAGCACTGACTATTCAGTTTTCAAGGTACAGCGAAGGAGTTTTGCCCCTTCACTTACCTAAGTGAATTAGAGGTCAGTTTTGTCCCAAGTTTTGATAAATTTCTCGAAGAATTTTTTTGAGGCTCATAGCTCGGTTGCTGACGGTGTTTCTGGGAATACCGTATCGTTCTTCAATCTGCCGGGATGTGAGTTCCTTTGTCAGATAATAGCGGATGATGATTCTGTCTCGCTCATCGAAACGAGATAAAATATCCTCAAGCATGATGTTAGACAAAATCTCTTCTTCCATGTCATGAGGATCAGGAATTCCTCCTAACCAATCATTCCGGAAGGCATGATGAGATCGACTGTTTTTGCCTCCGGAAGTTTGATGTTCTGGAAAAGAACTGCGTTTTTGATCGCGTCCTTTCCAAATCGTGCGCGGATGGATTCAATGGCTTCATCAAGCCGTTCCTGCTTGTCCAGTGTCTGAATATCTGTAAAGAGATCAAGCTGAAACGGAAAGTCTTCTCCCACGAGGTAGATCGCTCTGACTGTTACGGAGCGGATAGGAAGCTCCCAGCGGTAGCTTCTACGGAACAAATCATAAGCGGCTCTGGCAAGAAATGTCGGGCTGTGAGTGGGCAGGCCGAATTTACATTGCCATTCCCGTGAATGAAGCTCATTGTTGCGGATACAGATAGAGATTCCTCCGGCTTTTTTCCTGTGGGCGCGGAGCTTTGTTCCAATGTCCTGCACCAGATCAAGCATGACTGCCCATACCTCGGCATCGTTTTCAAGGTCTTGGAGCGTGGTGATTCCGTGACCGATGCTTTTGACCGGGCTGACATAATCAGACCGCATCACAGGAGACGTATCTTCGCCGTTTGCATATCTTTTGAGAGCCATGCCGTTCTTTCCAAAGTGCCCTTGAAGAAGGCAGTCGGGAGCTTCGGCGAGCTCACCAATGGTGTGGATGCCGAAACGCGTCAGAACCTTCTCCGTGGCCCGTCCGACACCGAGCATATCAGATGCCGGGAGATTCCATATCTGCTCTCTAAACGTCTCCTGAGCGATACAGGTGACTGCATCAGGCTTCTTGAGATCGGAGCCCAGCTTTGCAAAAATCTTGTTGAAGCTGACGCCTGCGGAAATCGTTAGGCCCAGCTCAAACTTGATTGTCTGCCGGATTTCATCAGCAATCTCGAAACCGGTTCCCATTGTTCTGCTGCCGGTAACGTCAAGCCAGCACTCATCCATGCCGTATGATTCGATCATATCGGTGTAGCGTCCGTATATCTCACGGGCAAGTTTCGAGAATTTCATGTACTGTTCGTAGTGGGGCTCTACGATAACCAGATCACGGCACTTCTGTTTGGCCTGCCAGATCGCTTCGCCGGTCGATACACCGAAAGCCTTTGCCTTGTAGTTCTTTGCCAGCACGATACCGTGGCGTTCTTCCACAGAGCCGCATACGGCAACTGCCTTGTCGCGCAGATCGGGATTCAGCATACATTCGACACTGGCGTAGAAGTTATTCATATCGCAATGAAGAATTGTTCTTGACATTTTTCGGAAACCTCTTGACAAATTGAGCATGTTCAAGTACAATATGTGTAGTTGAACTTCTCGATTATCATTATACGCACATTAACTTCTCTTGTCAAGAGGTTTTGAGAAGATTAACTTCACAATTTTGATAAAGGAGTGAAGCACCAATATGACGTTTGGTGAAAAAGTCAGACAGGAACGCACAAGACTGAATCTGACACAGGACGAACTTGCCACCAAGGTAGGCGTATCGCGCAGAGTAATTACATCTTATGAAACAGATAATTCAAGGCCGAGAGGAATCGACGGCTACAAAAAGCTTGCTGAAGCGTTTGATGTAAACATCAACTATCTTCTTTCTGAGGACGATGCCTTTGTCGCCGAAGCTGCCGGTAAATATGGCAGCCGAGGAGCAAAACAGGCGCAGGAAATCCTTGCTGACGTGAAAGGTCTCTTTGCCGGAGGCGAAATGGCAGAAGAAGACATGGATGTTATGATGAGAGCGATTCAGGACGCATATTGGGTTGCAAAGGAAAACAACAAAAAATTCACCCCGAAGAAATACCTTCAGGGCGAAAAAGATAAGTAATAAGTCCGTTTAATCGGATAGTACATATACGATAATAGACTGAAACCGAACGGAACAGAAAGGAGGGAAAACATGACCGATACTGCGGGAATCGTAAAGAAAGCAAATGAGATCGTGCAGATATGCGGTACGCGCGATCCACATCGAATAGCTCAGATGCTTGGTATTACTGTTATGCCGTATCCGTTTGAAAAGCAAAAGGGCGCATACAAGGTTATCATGCGTAACCGTTTTATCTTCATCAAGCAAGACCTGCATCCGGTAATGGAGCGTATTGTTCTTTTGCATGAGATCGGTCATGACACCCTGCACCGAGCAGAGGCATCCAAGGCCGGAGTTTTGCAGGAGTTTAATATTTTCAATATGCAGAACATCCGAATGGAATATGAAGCCAACATCTTTGCCTCGCAGGTGGCTCTGGACGATGATGAGTTCCTCGAATTGTGCGATAGAGGATATGACACTCAACAAATTGCAAGTGCTTTACACTCTGATATAAACCTTGTTGCGCTGAAAGCGGACACCTTAATTTCTCAAGGATACCGCTTGCGGCGGCAGGAACATAGCAATACGTTTTTGAAATAGCAAAAAGCAAGGGAGAGCTCAATGAACCCCCCTTGCTTTTTGCTATTTAATTAATTTTACTTCTTTTTGAACAATTAACATGACAGGACAACTCTCACAAGTTGTTCATCCCATTGGAGTGAACCATGCAGCGTTTTCCGTATGTACCGGAATGATTTCGGTGGGATTCACATGAGCAATCAGACGCTTGATTGTATCTGCATCGGCGTGTCCGCTGGTGTGCAATTCTACCACTTTCAGCCCCATATCCTCGCAGGCGCAAAGGAAGGCTTCCATCTCCGGCTGTTTGAGATAGCCGCTCCACATGGAGTAGATCAGCAGACCGCCATCAAAGTTCATCTGCTCCGAAAGGCTCTGCATATAGCGTAGCATGGAGCTTCTCACACACATAACGAACCGGGACTTGGCGATACCGTCTTTCCCAATCCTGCGATATTTGGTCAGAGCATCATATCGCTTGGGGTTCGTGATAAACGCATATACGTCGTCAAAAGCGGGATTTGGGATGCTCTTGCCCGCCGCAGTTGCCAGCTCCGCCATGAACAGCTCTTGCAGGAAAATGCGTCCGGTTCTTTTGGCTGCCCGGTACATGGTCACGATCCGGTCAATGTTTGCGGAAGATTGCAGGACAAAAATCGGTGCCGATGTTTCCTTGAACAAAGCTACTGCCTTTTCTTCAAGCTCCGCCTCCGTGACCGGGACATAGCCTTCGCGGGATAACGTCGTGCCCTCGCAGATCAGTTTGTCAATTTTCTGCGGAAGATCGTGCAGCAGACGGTCAAAGGATTTTCTCCCGTTAGAACGAAAATCGCCTGTATAAAGAACCGTCTCGCCGTCGGCTTCACAGAGCAGCATATAACTGTCAAAAGCGGAGTGGTCGCATAAGAATGGCGTAACGGTAATATCCCCGATGGAGATGGGTTTCCCATGGACAAGGAAGCCAGCCGGATGAATGGTCTCGGTGTTCTTGTAGGCATCGGAAGCCTGTACGATGCGGACGCTTGCCTCGCCAAGATACAGCGGGATTCGTTTGTTGATATAGTACGCCAGACCGATGTGATCGCCGTGGTAATGGGAGATAAATACCGCGTCAAAGGCCGGAACGTCGAACAGTCCGTCTATATCCGGCAGACGTACTTCTTCTTCATCCAGCTCACGCCCGACATCCAAAAGGATGCGGGTCTTGTCCGTGGAGATTTCGATGATATTCCCGCCGATTTGGTTTTCGCCGCGATGAATGACAATCTCCATGTCAGCTTTCCTTCCGGTATTCAGCTACGGACAGCAGGAGAACGCAGTCAACGATCTGCGCCAGCATGACGGCATCTTCATCCGTTTCAAGCGTTCTGTTGAAGGTGATCTTCACCTCGTCGCCTGATGTGGCGACCTCGGCAATATCGTCCGAAAACAGGCTTTCAACCTTTCCCTTGATTCTTGCCGCGACGGTTTCTTTTCTGTCGCCGAATACGGTCTTTGTGACCTTGAAGCTCACAGCCGGAACCTGCTTGTGCTGGGCGCGGAAGAACAAATAATACGCGCCGTGATCGTTTGTGCTGATACTATCCAGCTTTGCGGCAAGGTTGAAGCGCATGGTGTCCTTGTATGTGCCGTCCTCCGGCTCTGCCGCAACAATGATCGGGGCATATTTTACGATGATCTTCTGCATTTCAGCATTGAAGGTTTCGTCAAAGCCCTTCACATTCTTTTTCTTGAATTGTCTGACAGCGAAGATGAAAACAAGGACTGCCACTATCGTCCCGGCAATATCTTTGATGCCGCCCGCTATGGCTTCCGCAGAGAAGCCGCCTAAAATCATTTCTGCAATGATGGCAACAATGGCGATCCCGCCGAAGATACCGCCGAAAAGAGTTTCTTTTTCGATCTTTCTCATCTGTGTACCTCCTACCTGACAAACAAATCCTGTGCTTTATCCCAGCTAATGATGCTGTCGGTCTCCTTCATCAACAGCAGCTTTGCGGGAAGGGTCTGTTCCATTTTCTCCGTTTCATTGGCTGCGGTCTTGCTTCTTTCGTTGTACCCCGCCAGTAAAAACAGAATTTCCGCATCGGTGATCTCCGTTTCCGGGATAGCGCGATCTGTGAGACCGAGCGCATACTTGGCTTCGGAAATCCGTACAACGGAGCCGATCATTTCTGAATACAGGGCTTTGTCTGACAGTACCTCGCACATATCCTTGTAGTGCTTTGCCAGTCCTGCGCTGCCGGTGACAGCGCCGCTCCCGTATTTGTTTTCAATTACCATGAGTTTTCCCGCGTGAACTGCCAGCATATCAAGGCGCATCCGCTTGCCGATCTGATACTCAATATCTACGATCTCCGGGTTGCTGACAAGGAGGGTATGCTGAAAATCCCGCTCCGGTTTCGGATGGGCAAGGAACCAAGAATCCATCTCCCGCATCAGAAGCGGCAGATTCGCTGCGTAGGTTTCAGCCGAATACGGTTCAAACTTACTGATAACTTCATAAGCGGACGTATCGGATTTATTCAGACAGTATTTCGGGTCAAAAGTGAACTTGTAATGTCCACGGCTCTGTTGTGTGATCTTCAAAAGGCTCCCGCCTTCATAATAGATACTGACGTACCCGCTGCGAACCTCCAGCGATAACTGATCCGGTTTTTCCTTGACGGCTTTCAAGAACGGCGCAAGCTCACCGGACAACAGATCACCAATAAATATCTCATCTATGGAACGCATAGTTATCTCCAAATCAAAGTGTACTTAACCGCTTCAAGCATTCCAGCAGCTTTCCGCTGGTATAGAAAGTGTGTATTGTACCGTTGTCCCACCGCTCCATGTGCATGACAGCGGCAAAGAGCGCAAGGACGGATTTTTCATCCAGCTCACTGACATTCACTTTAGTAATCACGGTTTCCGCAAAGGGGCTGCGGTCATAAAACGCCAACAGGTTATCCATGCTGTAATCTTCGCGGCTTTCGGTTATTGCATAGAAGGCATTGATGATTTCTTTTGCCAAAGGGGTGTATTCAATGACCGGAAGCGAAATCACGCCGGGGCGCGTTTCTTCTCGGATGATCGTTGCAAACGGTTCACCACTTTCAAGCTGTGGTATGAACTTGGTAATTCTATCAAAGTTGTGTTTTTCCATCGAAGCCCACTCCTTTGCTTGTTTTAGCTTTTTGTCTCCACAAATATGGAGTTGTTCAACGGTTTGCTTTGGAAAACGGGCACCGCTTTCCGAGACACTGATTATTCTTTGATGAAAAGCCACAAATAATTTCCGGTTTCTCCATTTCAACGCCGAAATGCTCTTTTACAAAATCAATCGCGGAGAGAATGGAAAGATAGGAATCCCGTTTGCAGCAGCGGGGACCGCCGACTGTGCCAATAGCTTCGAGTGATTTTGAAGTCATTCTATTGGAAAGACCGAAAGGTTCATTTGCGAGAGGCGTTGACCCGGAAATGATGGAAATAAACATTCCTGAACTTATCCCCGCGCCGCAAGCTCCCCAAAAACCACAAGCTCCACCGGGGACACTTTGCCCTCGATTTTTCGTTTCTGTCAATGCCTTCGCTAATTCAATATTGCCGCCTGCATTTTTGTACGCTGTCAGTAAAGCGGCACCAACCATAATATGATGCTCCGGCCCGTGCATATGGCAGAACGGAAGATTCATCATCTTATTGAGAATTTCCACGGGATTCTTCGAAGTTTCCGAAAAGCAAACACCGAAAATGCTGTCAATGCCCTTCGTATGACACTCATTGCAGACGTAATGACCGTTCACGCAGCGAGTTTTACTGAGTTCTCTTTTATGGCAGATCGCACACTCCATTTCGATATCTTCATTCAGATATTCCAGCGGCGCTTTGCAGATCAAACATTCTTCTTTCATTGCATTTTCCCTCCGTAAATTCTGATTCGTAATTCAAGTCATTCAATGCTTCTCCGAAAAGCCGCAGTAATGTCAGAGGTAAAAGCGGTCTCGTCTCGCATCTCCGGACGGCAGGCGATCACAACCGGAATTGTTCTTCCGTTCAAACTGTACTCCGCCGTTCCTTCTGCAAAAATGGACTTGTCCTCATTGTTGGAACCGATTCGCTTGTTGTTCCGAAACAACGTGGAGAAATCACAGACCGGATCGGCATACCACCAATCATAGCCGGTGATGAACAGAATATGCGTAGGGTTGTATGCGCGTATTTCCGCTTCAAGAATATCCCGGCAGGCGGCAAACTGCTTTTTACACATCGTGTTCGTGGGGTTCCCGCTCTGTTTCGGCGCGATCTTATACAGATTGCTCCATGCGATATGGTCGATGAAGCGGAAATCATCCGAACCGGTAAGTTCTCGCCATATCGTTTCAATCGTCCTCCAAAAAGGGCTTTTGGATAAATAATACGTCGGCTCTCCACCTTCAGGGATGTTGTGCAGACTGTAAAAACTGTCGCCGTTATCCGCAATCCAAGTAAATCCTGCCGCATGAAATTCTTTCTCGGCAGCTTCGGAAAAAGCCTGCGCCGTTTCACATGGGAGTGTTTCCCAGCCGTTCACAGCGCGACCAATGACAAACAGGCGCACATCATCCTGATCGAATTTACATCCCTTCATTGCTACAAAGTGGGACAGCTCGCTCAGCCCGACACGCTGTTTATCATAGCGGTAAACGGTATCCGCATCGGTATAGAGCTTCTCGTATAGTTCTTTCATGACAATGCCTCCCATAAGAAACGACAAGACGTTATTTGAGTTCCATCCACTTGACAAAGTTGCGGCAGTTCCGGTTTGATGCTTCAATCAGCTTCCCGTATTTTATGCAGGAACGGTTCGTACATTTTCCTGTATCACGCGACGAAGTACAAGCTGCCTCTTTTCCCTGAAACATCGTTTTTCTCTGACCGTCCCATTTATCACAACAAAGGCAACAATTTACTTTTTCTGTGTACATAGTTTCCTCCAAATATTAGCTATTCAATATGATTCGCATCAGTTATCAAAATCACCGAAAAGAATGGATTTTCCATCCTGCAATTCCCATCCTTTTTTTGAAGGGTTATAGGTGATCCATTCGCCGGCGATTCTCAGAGATTCGATGTATCGCTGAATAGTACGCGGCGAAAGTTCCAGTATTTCAGAAAGTTTTTCCGTGGTAACGCCGGGATGCTTCCTGATCTGCGTAAGCACGACCAAAGCATTTGCGATTGTCCGGCTGAATGTCGTGTTCTTTTTCTGCCGACGGTACGCGGCAAGCAGGTCATATTTCAGCTTTTCTTTTGCTTTTTCCAAGCTCTCATAGTGGACAAAGACGTTTGAAAGCTGCATGGGAACCGGCAACGAAGGAATCCCGATGAGAATAGGTACTTCTATCGGATCGAGAACGTCAAGATAGAAGTCATAAAGGATTTGGAGTTCCTCGTCCTTGATTTTGGAAAGATTCGTGATGCTGGCATAGCACCCTATTGCAATCAGGTCTGTCGTGCAGTCCGTATCGAGAATTGCCGTTCCTTTCCACGGAACGATGGATTCGATGAAATCAAGTTCATCATCAAAGCCGTAAACGATTATATTTTCATTCAAGTCCAATCACCTCGATACCATTTTATCAAACCGCCGCGACAACAGTATGGCAGAGTCTCTTGCATCTGCTGTGATTTACAAAGCAGGGATAGCAAAGTGGTTTTTCCGGTTCCGGCACCGCCGATCAGCACGGAAATACGAGATTCTGCCAGTTCTTTCAGGATAGCCGCTTTTTCTATGCGGGCACGTTCTTCGGATTCTGTTCCGTCGTGCTTTTCAAAAGCAGCGTCGATGATCTCGCGCCAGTTTTCATTTATGACATGGCGTTTTCCTTTCAAACGCTTGTTGATGGAAACACGGATCACTTCATCCATATCATGGAGCCGCTTGAGCTGATAGGCAGTGGCACCGTCTTTGCACTCAACCGGAAACAGTTCTTCCATGAGGAAAGACTTAATGCTGTCGATAACGTCGCCTGTAACTTGACAAGTGGGAGCAATGGGTAAACTGTTGATTCTACTAATGAGATTTTCCTGCGGATATACAGTGTGCCCTTGATTTGCCTGTTCTTCCAACTGAGAAATAGCATACGCCCGAATCCTGCGCTTATCATTTCCGGATTCAATAGCAGACGGTTCAGGGAGCGGCTCTGCATTTCTGATCTCATCGGGCGGGAATACCGCCATGTCAATTTTCTTCACAGCGATGCGCAGCTCGTCAGGGCACCCAACTGTGCCTTCATAAATGATGTACGGATTTTCAATGATCTGCAAATCAGAAAGAAGAATACCGCATTGTGATCTGACTTCCGGATTGAACAGTACATAGGCTTGATCTGCTGATAGAGTGATTCTTGCCAGCAACCAAAACAGCCGTTTTCTGTCGCCGGACAAATTCAAAAGCGTCTGCCATTCTGACTTCCGGATGGTTTTTACCAGCTCGGCAGGAAGGTGTGTCCGGGGATGATTCATGATCTCATAGAACTCGGTCTGGAAATCTGCTTTGGAGGGACGGATTTTTTTGATTTCTTTGGCGACCAATTCTCCGCACTTAAAATTCATGGCTTCAAGCATTGCGCCTAATCCGGGGAAAGCGCCACGTCCCTGCCACACGTCATGAAGCCGCTGCTTTGTCCAAGAGATGCACTCCGTCCAGTTCCCTTTGATGCCGCAGGATTTTACGACTTCAAGCGCCTTAATGGTTTGAAGCAGTACGCTGATAACCGCATCATAGGAAATCCACTCCGTTGCGTAGGAAAACTCATCGAAGTATTCCTCATCTGCGAAAACGGTGACAGAGCGCATATCAAATTCGGGATGTTCTTCGGCGTAAGCCATCATCTCACGGTACGGAAGCAGAAAACCATTTTTCCGGTCATCACGGATAGAATGGCTCACCATAGTCTCCCAAAGAACGGAGCGAAGCTCACCGTCATTTGTATGGTTATGTTCCGGCGGCTCCCTCAATGCTGTAACATAACCGATTCCCATTACGACACGTTTGGAATCATCAATAAAGGGAACCTGTTTAGCATACGGAATCACAAGAGACTGTCCCGGAAGAACATCCTCATAAAATGTCTTGAAAATAGCTCTCTGATTACGGGCATCCTGCACCCAGTTTGTATCGAAAGACAGAATCGGCTCGTACTCTTGATGATAGTCAATGCCGCGGCGCTCTGCCAGCCGATCAATATTCTGCTGATCGTTGTCTTTATTCAGCATTGTCCAGCTAAACGGTCTTGCAGGGAGCGAATAAGGTGGATACAATCGGGTCATCGGCAACATGGAACTTGAACCGTTGATCGCGATCCCGGTTTTTATTCACGACTTCCTGTGCATTCATCCTTTCAATGATGGCAATGGGCGGATGAGTAGATTGCTTACAACATTACTCCTTTATCGTAATGGCTTC
>JABLTK010003336.1_pt1 | contig 10953 bp, 9 predicted proteins | sample 7160131 | NCBI WGS metagenome assembly JABLTK01 (sample SAMN14651221, study PRJNA627086) | human gut metagenome | isolation source: feces | host: Homo sapiens
ATTAAACAATGAACAAATAGCACAAAAGTATTTTGAAAACTATATAAATGATGCAAGATATTATCCACAAGATGCATATAATTCTTTAGATGAAAGGTATAAAAATCTTAGATTTGGAAGTTATGAAAATTTCACAGCATATTTAACTCAAAAAGCAGCAGAACTAGAAGCATTAGATTACAAAGCAGTTAAAAATGCTAATCAATTCCAAAGCCAAGAAGAATACCAAAATTATATAAAAAATTTAGACAGAAAGCGAATGGAAAAATATTATATATACACTGTAGATGAAACAGAATACTGTATCTGTGTGGACGGATATGGAAACTATTATATTTTTAAAATAATAGATGTTATGAACTACAAATTAATATTAGACACATATACAATAGACTTACCAGACTTTCTAGAAAAATATAAAGATGCATCAATTGAAGACAAAGTCATATTAAATATAGAGAAAATCTTTGAAGCATTAAATAATAAAGATTATAACTATGTATACAATAAACTAGAACCAACATATAGAGAAAACACAGTAGGAACATATGAAAATTTTGCAACAATTATGTCAAAAAATTTATTCGAAAAAAACAGCATAGAATATGAAACATTTACAAAAGGAGAAAACTCCCATAAATGTACACTAACAATAACAGATGCAACAGGTAAAAACCAAGCCAAAATACAAATGAATATAACAATGATGCTAGGAGAAAACACCGATTATACAATTAAATTTGAATAAAAAGGGGGAATATGTTATGGAGGAAAAAGAAGGAAAAGATTTAGCACAAGACATGAAACAAGAACTAATAGAAGAAAAATATTATGAAAATGTCAAATTAGAACTAGAAAAGATAATTTTAGATAATATAACAATAGCAGAAAAACATACAAAAGTAACAGAGAAAGAAGAAAGTAAAGAAATTGTAGTATTTGATGTATATATTAAATTTAAAGATGAAAATATAAAAATTGCAACTATAGATGAAAAAGGTAGGCTGACTCCAAATGAAGCATTATTACAGGATGAAAAATATGATGAAGAAGACAAGAAAAAATTAGGAGATATGATAAATCGATTAGGTTTACAAAAAGACGAAGTAGATATGAATAAATTACAAGAACAATTAAAAAACATAGAAGCAAAAACAAAAGAGGAAATTGAAGGAAGTGAAAGGGAAGAAGAAAAAGACGAAGAAACCAATAAAGACGACAAAGAACAAGAAGATGAAGAAGAAACAAAAGAACAAGACAATGGAGAAAATAAAGAAGATATGCAAAAAGCTAGAATAGCAAAAAAATACAATATCAACACGAGAAACATTGTGCACATAAGAAAAGAAGAAAAAATAACAGAACACGAAACATACGAAGAACTTGTAAAAGGAGCAGATGATAAAGAAGAAATTTACACTATTGAAAAAGATCCATATACTTATGAAACTATTGGAAGGGAAAAAGGAGAAAAAGAATTTAAGAAAATAGAAGAAGCAAGTAATAGAATACATGGGAAAAATCCTGATATAACTGTACAAATGATGGATAAAGAAGGCAATATAAAAGAGGTAAAACCTATTGAAATTATAGATAATGGAAATAATACAGCAAGAGCAATTATAAAAAATGAATGGGGAGAGCCAGAGGAAGTGTTTTTAAGAAAACAAGAGGGAGAACAAAAATATTGGGGAACTAAAGTTACAGAAAAAGGAAATAAAAATTTACGACAAGCAGACTATAAAACAAGAGAATTCATAGATCCAAGAAACAATTCAAGTAGAGATTTATCAAAGAAAGAAGAGGAACTTAAAAAAGCAACAGATTTAGATAAAAGAGGGGTACCTTCTGAAGAAGAAGGGGTACAAGAATATGAAATAAGAGGAAATAGTGAACAAAATAGAGAATTACAAAAAGAGCAAATAAAAGAAGACTTGTATAAAAGATTAGGCATTGATAAAAAAATGGCAGGAGCAATGCCTGGATACCTTGACTATATTGATGATAAATTAGAGGTACAAGCAAATGAAATACTAACATTAATGGAAACAAACAAAGAGGTAGAATATGATGAGGCTGTACAGAAAGTACAAGCAAAGCATGGTCAAAAGGAAAGTGGAGGACCAGTTCCTGGGTCAAATAGAAGAAGGCAATAAGATATAAAATTTGATTTCCTATTCCTAATATGGTATAATTAACTTACATAATTCCGAAAGGAAAAAAACAGGAGGGAAGTTCATGCTTGCATTTATTATCACCTTGGTGGCCATCATATTAGCTTTATCTAGCCCACGGTGGGCAACGGCAATAACTATTGCGATTGTAGTGTTTAATCTTGCTACTATAATACTAGCAGCAAGAAACATCAAAAATGACCCCATTGAGTTTATCAAATGTTTGATATTAAATGGGGGAATAATCGTATTTTTTGTTATTTTAGCCATATAGCTATATTTTGACCGAAAACCTCTAATACCAGTTCTAAAAAAGGACTGGTATTTTTTGTGTATAAAATTTTCAAAAAATCTCATAATAATAATAGGAGATGATTTATTTTGAAAATTAAAAAACTAATAATTTCTTTAACAATATTTATAACAATTGCTATGTGGGGAAATAATGTAAAAGCAATGACACATTATCAAACAGTAGGAACAAGTACAGGCTTAGTTACAACAGCTGGGCTAAACGTAAGACAAGGACCAGGAACAAATTATAAAATTGTAACAATGGTATATAAAAATGAATATATACGTATTTTTGCCAAAATAGGAGATTGGTATGTAATTCAAACAGAAAAAGATTATATAGGGATGGTAAGTTCCAAATATGTAAAATTAATATATCCTAATGGAAATACAGATTCACCTAATACAACAACACCAAGCACAACAGAAAATAATAGTGGCTTAACTGCAGATGAATTAGAGGTATTTAACTTAATAAATGCCAAAAGAACATCAGCAGGACTATCAGCATTAAGAATAGACAATGAAGTACAAAATGTTGCAAGAATAAAGGCACAAGACATGGTAGACAGCAACTACTTCTCACATACTTCACCAACATATGGTTCTCCTTTTGACATGATGAAAAATTTTGGAATAAAATATAAGGCTGCAGGAGAAAATATTGCAGGGAACTCAAGCAATAGCGGAGCAGTAAATGCATGGATGAATTCAGAGGGGCATAGGGCAAACATATTAAGTAATAATTTTAATTATACAGGAATAGCAGTTGTCAAGAGTCCAAAATATGGTAAAATATTTGTGCAAATGTTTATAGGTAAATAACAAAAATTCATCCACAGTATAAACAACATACTGTGGATGAATTTTTATTTAGCAATGAATTTATTAGAACTGTCCCCAAAATTGAAATATTATCATATTATAATATAATAAGAAACTACAAAACAACTGATTTTTGTATTATTTTATATTTTATGGTATACTAATAAAAATTAAAACATAGGAGGAAAAATGCTAGTAAATATCTTTTTAATTATTTTAGGATTTATATTACTAATAACTGGTGCGGATTTGCTAGTTCGTAGTTCTACTAATATTGCAAAACATTTTCATATTCCAGAAATGATAATAGGGTTAACAATTGTAGCACTAGGGACTTCAATGCCTGAGCTTATGATAACTATAAGTTCAGCAAGTAAAGGTGCAACAGATTTAATAATAGGAAATGCTATAGGAAGTAATTTATGTAACTTATTATTAATACTAGGTCTAACAGCAATTTTGAGACCAATAAAGATGGAAAAAGATGTAAAGATAATACATCTGCCAGTTGCATTTATTTCTACAATTGCAATACTATTCATGGGACTAGGGTTGTTGGGAAGTGAAAAGGGTGTTATTAATAGAATAGATGGAAAAATTTTATTAATTTTGTATGCTATATATTTTTTATATCCAATAATTGTAGAAATAAAAAATATTTGGAAGTCACGTAAAGAAACAAATAAAAATAGTGACAAACCAAAATTTAGCATTTTAATCTCAATACTTTTTGTTATAATAGGAAGTATATTATTAAAATTTGGTGGAGATATTGTAGTTGATGAAGCAACTGAACTTGCACTATTCTTCGGAATAAGTGAAAGAGTAATAGGTCTTACAATTGTTGCAATAGGTACAGCTTTACCAGAGATGATAACAGCAGTTATAGCAGTAATTAAAGATGACGAACGGATTAGCAATAGGAAATTTAATAGGTTCATGCATTTTAAATTCATTTTTAATATTAGGAACAGGAGCAATAATAACACCACTTACATTTTCAAAAGAATTTAATGAAAATTTAATATTGCTAGCTGGAAGTATACTATTTATATGGATTTCTTGCTTTATAGGGAAAAAAGATACTATAACTAGATATAAAGCAGGAGCATTACTTACAATGTTTATATTTTATATATGGAAATTATTTGCTTAATATTATAATGAATATGTAGAGGGTACAAGAAAAGTATATAGTAAGAGAGGATTGAAAAAATTGAATAAAAAAGTAGCAATAGAAGTAATAAAAAAACTAAAAGAATATTATCCAGAAGCAATGTGTAGCTTGGCTTTTAAAACTCCATTTCAAATGGCAATAGCGGTAATACTATCAGCACAATGTACTGATGAAAGAGTTAATAAAATAACACCAAGCTTATTTGAAAAGTATGGAACTCCTCAAGCAATATGTAATATGGAGATAAATGACTTAGAGAAAATAATTTACCCATGTGGCTTTTACAAAAATAAAGCAAAAAATATAAAAGCAATGGCAAAAGAAATCTTAGAAAAATATAATGGACAAATGCCAAACACAATGGAGCAACTAATGAGTTTGCCAGGAGTAGGTAGAAAAAGTGCAAATGTAATAATGCTCGAAGCTTTTAATAAGCCAGAGGGAATTGCAATAGATACACATGCAAAAAGAATTGCAAAAAGGGTTGGGTTTTCAAAAGAAACTACTCCTGAAAAAATTGAAAAGGATATATTAAAATTAATTCCAAAAGAATATTACAAGGATGTAAATCACTTATTAGTATGGCATGGGCGAAAAATATGTGAAGCACGAAAACCAAAATGTAATGAATGCCCAATAAAAGAAGTTTGTGAGACTAATAATAGTAACATAAAATCACATTAGAGAATATAATAACCTATGGCAGAGATATAAAATAAAACTCATAAATAACCCTCTATGTGAATACAATTAAACAAATGTATTCATATGGAGGTTTTGCTTTTATGAGAGGAGTTTCAATAGAAGAAAGAGCAGTCGCTCTAGCCCAATATATAATAGATTCAAAAGATACAGTACGAGGAGCAGCAAAAAAATTTGGAATAAGTAAATCCACAGTACACAAAGATGTGAGTGAAAGGTTAATACATATAAATCAAGTGTTGGCAACAGACGTAAGGAAGGTATTAGACGAGAATAAAGCAGAAAGACATATTAGAGGTGGTATGGCAACTAAACTAAAATATGAAAAAGAACACGAATCAAATATAAAAAAGTAAAACTAGCAATCTATTCTAACAATTCAGATAGAATATGCAATAATTAAAGTTCATAAATTTATGAACTTTAATTATTTTGTAAAAACACTTTTTTTAATTCTTCATCTCTTTTAACTTTATTTGTAGTAGTTTTAACTAAGGGTTCTCTTGATAAATCTAAATGTTTAATATATTTATACATAGGAAGAGTTTTATTAATTTCTTTAATTTTAGTCCAAAAAATATCATGTAATTCTTGTTCATTAATATCAGGATATTTCATTTTTATAGCAACCTCGTTGTAAACAATTTTAACTGCAACTTTTACATTATTTAAATCTTCTTTATCAGGTAATCCATAAACAAAAGATTCCTCAACACCATCAAGTCTATTTATTAATATTTCAAGTTCTTCTGGAAATACTTTTTTACCATTTTTTAAAACAATTAAATTCTTCTTACGTCCAGTAATAAACAAAAACCCATCAGCATCAATATAGCCTAAATCACCTGTATGAAACCAACCATTTTCTAACACCTCTTTTGTTAGCTCTGGCTCATTATAATATCCAAGCATTACATTAGGACCTTTTACAACTATTTCTCCAATTCCATTAGCATCCTTGTCTTCAATTTTCACTTCAACACTCTTCATAATTTTTCCGACTGAACCATATCTAATAAAAGTATCATCTTCAGCAGATATAACAGGTGAGGTTTCAGTTAATCCATATCCTTGAACTAGGTGTATTCCAATATCATTAAACCATTTAGCGACTTTCTTATCCAATGGTGCACCACCAGATATTATAAAACGCATATTTCCACCAAGAGCATTTATTAAAGGTTTGAATAAGATTCGTCTAATATCAATATGCAATTTCATAAGAGCATTACTAAATTTAATCATAAAATTAATGAGTTTGGTTTTGCCCTGTTTTTCAAGCTCCTTTATAATAGTTGAATGCATTTTATCAATAAGCACAGGCACACCAACAAATACAGAAACCTTGTATTCAACTAGATTTTTTTGAATATATTTAAGACCATCTGGAAAAACAGTTTTTACACCAGAAGCTAACATTACAAGCATTCCCGTTGAACCGAAGATATGATGATATGGCAAAAAGGCAATATTCACATCATCATCATAAAAACTTTCAACTAATTGCATATCATACACGTTTGTAGCAATTCCATATTGATTAAGCATTACTGCTTTTGATTTTGATGTAGTTCCAGAGGTAAAAAGCAATATACTCATTTTATAAGAATCTACCTTATGATTAACATACTCTAAATAACCTTTTTCAATATCATCTCTGCCATTTGAAAGTAAATCATAAAAATACAAAAAATCAGGAATTTTACTTGTACAAATGTAATATTTAATACTGGTTTTGTTATTTCTTTTAATCTCTTTTATAACATCTTTTAATTTCTCGTCAAAAACAATAGCTTGAACTCTACTTCGAATTAAAGAACTTTCAAGCTCACCTAATTGCAATCCTTTGTCTAATGGAACTGAAACAATCCCACCAAGTAAATTGCTTAAATGCGCAACAGCCCACTCGTAACTATTATGACCAACAATAGCAACTCTTTTATTTTGCAGTCCATGTTTATATAAGGCTGTTCCAAAAGAATTAATATCCTCTAGCAAATCAGAATAAGTGTGGTTTATATATTCTACATCGCCAGAATTTTTAATTTTAGTAGTAAATGCAATATTATCAGAATAAACAGTAGCTGAATGATATATTATCTCCTTAATATTTTCAAATTTTTCAATATTTTTTCTTTTTTTCATTAGCAACCTTCTTTCAAGTTTATAAAACTATTTAATCTAGTATTAGAAACTATTATACATTATATTTAAAAACAAGTCAAGATATTAATTGACCATTATAAAATAATATGATATTATATATTCTAGATTCAAAAAGGAGAAGAGAAAAATGAAAATAGAAGTAGAAGATTTATTAAATTATCATTGCCCACGTTGGAATGAATTGCCAGAAATAGAGTTGTATATAGATCAAGTAACATATTTTTTACAAAAAAATTTATCAGTATTTACAAAAGATAAAGAAAACCCAATAATAACATCAAGTATGATAAACAACTACGTAAAACAAAATATTTTAGAGCCACCAATAAAGAAAAAATATAATCGCCAACATCTTTCATACCTATTTGTTATATGCATATTAAAAAGACTAATGAGTATATCAGAAATAGGAGATTCAATAGTAACTATGAAAAAAATTGTTACAGTTGAAGAGGGATACAATATGTTCTGTGAAGAATTAGAAAATGCCATAAAAAGAACCTTCAAGCCAGAATTAGAAACAAAACCAACATTTATAGAAAAAGATATAAGAGAATATGCTACTTTAAGAGCAATGGTAACAGCCTTTGCAAATTGTATTTTGGTAGACAGGTTAATACTTTTGCGAAAGTAAAAGGTAAAAAAATGCAATTTAGAAAAAAATATTGACATTATTCTTGCATAAATATATAATGTATTTGTAAATAATTTGTGAAAAAATGTTGAGGAGAGAATATGAAAAAGTTTTTCAAAGTATTAAGCATAATACTTATTATTTTACTATTAATAGTAGGTATTGTAGCAGTTTTTGTAGTTAATAAATTAAATAAAATAAACTATGTTGAAATATCAAAAGAAGAAATAGAAGTGAACACAGGAGTAGAAGAAAACTTAAGTGGATATAGAAACATAGCACTATTTGGAATAGATACAAGAGATGATACTTATGAAGGAAGTAGAAGTGATTGTATAATGATTGCAAGTATAAATCACGATACTAAAGAAATAAAAATAGTATCAGTATATAGAGATACATATTTAAACATACCAGGAAGAGGATTAGATAAAGTAAACCATGCATATTCATATGGAGGACCAGCTCTTTCAATGAGTACATTAAATACCAATTTGGATTTAGACATAACAGAATTTGCAACAGTAAATTTTACTGCAACAAAGGATATTATAAATGCAATAGGCGGAGTAGAAATAGAAGTAACAGATGCTGAAGCGAAATCAATACCTAGAATAACAAAAGGTGGAAAGTATTTATTAGATGGAGAACAAGCATTAGCATATGGAAGAATAAGAAAAATAGACAGTGACTACAAAAGAACCGAAAGAATGAGAACGGTAGTAATGGCTGTGTTTGAAAAAGCAAAAACAATGAGCATAACAGAACTAAATAAATTAGCTAATCAACTATTACCAGAAATATATACAAATATCAGTGCAACAGAGATACTTGCATTAATACCTAAAATTTACTCATATTCAATAGTAGAAAGCCAAGGTTGGCCATATGAAACAAGAGGAATAACTCTAGGAGGAGTATGGTATGGACCACCAATAAATTTAGCAAAAAATGTAGCAGAATTGCACAAAACTTTATTTGGAAAAACAGAATATGTACCAACAGAAACGGTACAAGAAATAAGCAACAATATAATAAACAAGACAGGATATAGATAAAAACAAGAGAGAGGAAACTTTTAAACATGAAATCCTTAAGAAAATATAGAGTAGTAGTACTATTCGTAACTGATATAATAATAATATGTTTAGCATACTTAACAAGTGCATTTTTATTAACAAACAATAGTGTAGTATTTTCTATAAAGTATAACACATTAATTTCAAATGCTATTATAGCATCAGCTGTGATATATGAAATTGTATTTAATTTGTTTGGCATATACAGAAATATCACAAGATATGAAAATGGAAAAGATTACCTAAAATACATATTATTGTCAGCATTTTCAGGATTAATTGTATTTCTAGCAAGTTATATATTTAAACTTCCAGTTGTAGGATACAAACAAATCATACTGGCTAATGTACTTATTGCTGTAGGAATAGTTTCATATAGAGTTATTATAAGATTTATGCTAACAACAGTAAGAGGAGAAACAAATAAAAACGAACAAAAAAACTTATTAATTATAGGAGCAGGAGAAGCTGCAAGAGATATAATAAAAGCACTAAAAACTTCATCAATTAGAGGGACATATCACTTAATAGGTTTGGTAGACGATAATCAAAATAAAATTGGATATACAATTTCAGGTGTAAAAATCTTAGGAGATAGATATGAAATTAAGGAAATATGTAAGAAGAACAATGTTGAAACCATTTTCTTCTCAATAGCAAATATATCAGCAAAAGACAAAAAAGAAATTTTAAATATATGCCAAGAAACAGGAGCAAAATTAAGAGTATTACCAGGGACAGCAGATATAATAAGAAACAAAAATCTAATGCAAAATTTAAGAGATGTTGAAATAGATGATATTTTAGGAAGAGAGCCAATAAAATTAAACAATGATGATATAGGAGAACTAATAGAAAATAAAACTATATTGGTTACAGGTGGAGGAGGATCAATAGGTTCTGAACTTTGTAGACAAATAGTAAAATATAATCCAAAAAGGCTTGTAATATTAGATATATATGAAAACAACTTATATAATATAGAAATGGAATTAAGACAAAACCATTATGATGAAAAAATGGAAATAATTCCAGTTGTTGGAAGTGTTAGAGACAAAGAAAGACTAAATAAAATTTTTAAAGATTATAGACCATATTTAGTATTTCACGCAGCAGCACACAAACATGTTCCACTAATGCAAATAAGCCCATTTGAAGCAATAAAAAACAACGTATTTGGAACCTTTAATGTTGCAAACTGTGCGGACAAGTATCAAGCAAAAAGAATGATATTAATTTCAACAGATAAAGCAGTTAATCCAACTAATATAATGGGAGCAACAAAAAGATTATGTGAAATGATTGTACAAGCAAAAAATAGAGTAAGCAATACAGAATATGCAGCAGTAAGATTTGGAAATGTACTAGGAAGCAATGGTTCAGTAGTGCCATTATTCAAAAAGCAAATAGCAACCGGAGGACCTGTAACAGTCACACATAGAGAAATAACAAGATTTTTTATGACCATACCAGAAGCTGTAGGTCTAGTACTTCAAGCAATGACCTTTGCAAAAGGTGGAGAAATATTTGTACTTGATATGGGAAAACCAGTAAAAATATATGATTTAGCAGTTAGCTTAATAAAATTATCAGGTTTAGAACCAGATGTTGATATACCAATAAAAATAACGGGATTAAGACCAGGAGAAAAGCTATATGAGGAATTATTAATGGCAGAGGAAGGACTAAAGAAAACAGCACATAATAAGATATTTGTAGGAGAATTATCAGACATAACATATGAAGAACTAGAACAAAAATTAAGCAAATTAAGAGAAATAATAAAAAATGAAGATACGCCATTAAACATAATGGAACAAACAATAAGAGAAGTTGTACCTACATATCATACCCCAGATGAGGTAAATTTTGAAATAAAAAATTCAAGAGAAGAGATAGAAG
>JABLTK010106294.1_pt1 | contig 10934 bp, 10 predicted proteins | sample 7160131 | NCBI WGS metagenome assembly JABLTK01 (sample SAMN14651221, study PRJNA627086) | human gut metagenome | isolation source: feces | host: Homo sapiens
ACGGCGATGATGCCGGAGATCACACCCACAATAGGCAGCGCCCCGGACAGCAGACTACCGAGGCCGCCAGCAATAGGGCCATAGATACTTTTCCCTAAAACACCGGTGCTTTTCGCAAATCCCCATCCGCTTCCGAGAATATTCTTGATTGCCGCCCCGCCGCTTAACGGCGTTCCAAACGCAATATCCGTCAGCGATGCAAGGCCGGTCGTTCCCATCAGCCCGCCGCCTTTTCCGCCGGGTAACGCGTTCAACAGCGTTTTCATGCCTGCGCCCAGACTTCCGGTAAAACGCTTTCCGGCTGCTCTCTGTCCTTTCAGCCCGCCGAATACCGAGGACGCATACTGCCCAATACCGCTGTTTGCGATAGCATTTTTGAGAACTCCGCCCGCAGTCAGCCCGTTTTGTGCCGCATTGGAAACGGCGTTGAACACGCTCCTGCTTGCCTCCTGTGCGGTCTTTTTCTTTCCGCTGAACAGTCCTCCCCAGTTTTGAAGCACAGCCAAAATGCCGACGCCCTTATTTCCCGCAAGCTGCTGTCCCAGCAGCGCACCGTTCTGTAAGGCGCTTCTGCCGTTCATCACTTTGCCCGGCAAACTTGTCCCGGCCCCGTACAGGCTTTTAAGACCGCCCCACAGTCCGCCCTTTCCACCGGAGCCGAACAGAGCCTTTCCGCCGCCGGAGAAAATAGCCTCCGCCGCCGGGGCGAACTTCATGCCAACAAACGCCGCCGCCATTCCGCCCAGCACACGCACCACCTGCTCGCCGTTGTTGATCAGGTAGTCAAGCCCCTTTTGGATGTACGGCAGCGCCGTGTCCATAGCGCTCCCCAGCTTCTCCACGCCCCGGCTTGCCAGCGTTCCCAAGCTCTCCGCGAGCTGCGTCAGCTCCGGCATATTCTTTCGGATGCTGTTTAGAAAGTCGATCATGGAGAGATTGAACTGTTTTTTCGCCGGGAGGAACGCATCGCCGATCTCGATTTTCAGCGCCGTCTTGGTGCTTTTCAGCATGGTCTCGATGGCCTCCGGGGTCTGCGATTTGATGTTGAACTCCCGCTCCATGCTTCCCGTGTACAGGCTTGGGTCGCTCACCATTTCCAGCGCCTTTCGGTACACATCGAGATTGTTGACGATCTTCGCGCCGCCCTCAATGGCCCATTGGCCGAACAGGGTGGATAGCGCCGCTACCTGTCGCTCCTGCGGCAGATCGTTGATGGCCTTGAAGATGGTATCCAGCGTTCCCACGCTGTCCTCCTGCATGGCCTTGGCGACCCACTCCGCGCTCATGCCCATCTCCTCGAACTGTTCTTTCTGGGCTTTCGTCGCACTTGCGCCCTTGCTCAAATTCACGATCATGCGCTTGATGCTGGTGCCGACGCGATCAGTCGATACGCCTGTTGCCAGCATGGCATCCGCCAACGCCGCCGTTGTGGCCGCGCTTACGCCGCCCACTTGGCCGAGGCTCGCCGCAGAATTGACCGCCTCCGCGATTTCCGCCGCCGTGGTCGCGCTGTTTGCGCCCAGATAGTTGATCTGGTCAAAGAGCACCATGACCTCCTCGTGGGTCATTTTCAGCGATTGCTCCCACTTGGCGGCCCAGTTGCCCGCCTGATCGGCGCTGATGTCCATGGCCGCGCCGGTCATGGCGATGTCCCGCAGGAAACCGGTAACATTGCCGGAGCTGTCGATCTTGATCAAGTCCTCCATAGACTTGCCGGATTGGCCCGCCGCAGCGGCGAGGCGTGTCAAATCCTCCTGCGTATAGGGGATTTGTGTGCTTAAATCCTTGATTGCGTCCTTCATGGCCTCGTAGTTCTGCGCGTAGGTCTTGCCGTTATCCGCCACCTTGTCGCTGATCTTTCCGGTAGCATCTGCCAGACCGTCTACGTACTTGACCACATCCGCCATGTAGTTTTCAAACTTCGCCGCTTCCTTGGTGCAGCTTGCGATGGTCGCCACAGTCGCCGTCGCCAGCGTCCCCATGGCCGCAAGTCCCGCCGTTCCGATGGAGCTGATGCTGCGGGCAAAGCTGCTGATCTGGCTCTGGCTCCCGTTCAGCGCCGCCATCAGGCTTTTGTCCATCTTACCGGCGATCTTGATGCTTAACTCTAATGTTTTATTGTTCGCCATTCCTCCGCCACCTCGCTATTCAGCTCAATAAAGTCCCGGACAGGCATTTTCAGATAGAAGTCCACGCCCGTCCGTGTCACCGAGGACAGCCGGATAGCCGCTTTCCGCAGGGCCTTGGCTCCGCCCTTTATCCGAAAAAATCCGCGTCGTTCACCGCGTTTTTCAGTTTCAGCAGCTCATACAGGGGCAGCGTGGTAAAGAACTCCTCCGGGATGCCCGTTGCCATGGCGGCGATCACGCAGGAGTACAGATAGTTGGTGCTGTTCTCCGTCACCACAAAGCCCTCGCGGGCCATGCGGTTCTCCGCCTCGCTCTCATTCAGCGTGTTCAGGTCTGCCACGCCGTTCAGGTCGATGTCCCGGTACTCCTTGCCCTTGTAATGGCGCGGCTTCTCCAGATGCATCACATGGTTTTCCGTTCTGCTCTCCACGTTCAGGTGTCTGCGCACCGCACCTGCCACGCGCTTGAAAGCGCCGCGAGGCATCAGCTTGAAAAACTCAATGGGCATTCCGGTGGCCTTGACCGCCATGGCGCGGGCAAATGCCGTCGTGGTCTCGCACAGCACCGAGGCCGCCGCCTCGCCCTCGCCGAAAAGCTGCCGCTGCACGTCGATAGCGTCCTGCACAGTCAGCTTCTCCAGCCCCGTCAGGTCGATCTCTCCGTACTCCTTGCCCTCGAACCCGTAGGGCCTTGCCAGCTCCACGATGTTCTCGCTCTTTTTTGTTCCCTCGTTTGCGGTCTCCGCCGCCGTGATCTTGTCCTCTGCCATTGGTGTTCGCTCCTTTCAGCGTCGTTTCGTTGTGTGAAAACACGGCCCGCCCCCGTTTGCGCAGGGACAGGCCGTATTGTTTTGCGCCCGTTAGATCAGGCTGTTCACGCCCGCCAGCATATCCGTGCCGTTGACCTTGTAGATGCCGTTGAGCTTGTCAACCTCCAAGAGCTGCTGGCCGTCCACCTCGATCATCAGGTAGGTCAGCTCCAGCGTCACGGTGGCCTCCATGGCCTCGCCCTTTTCCACCTTGCCGGGGTTGAACTTCTTCACGCGCCCGATCTCCACCACGCGCAGGCCCTTGAAATTGTAGCCGCCCTGCTTGTCGTAGACCTGCTGCGAGGCTCGCAGCGTCAGGTTCACCGTGGACAGGGGAGAGAGCATATCCATGGCGGAGCTGTAGAGCGTGTTGAACTGGATTTCCTGCTCCATGCTCTCAAACTGGCCGATGGTGGGGCTGTCCAGCTCGCCGTTCACGCCCACGCCGGAAACGGTGCTGGTTTTCATGTTGACCTCCGGCAGCGTCACCGACGCGGCCACGCCGATCATCTTCGTGCCGTCCAGATAGGCGTTATACTCGTTGATCTTCTCCGGGATATAGTTGTTGGAAATCATCTTCTTTTCCCTCCCTTATCAGTTCAGCGCGGCGGAAAGAGCGTCGGGGTCAAACTCGATGATGTCCTCGATGTCCTCCGCAGGGGTGAACGGGGTGATGTACTGGTGGAATGTGATCTTGCCGTCCAGCAGATCGGCGGTGGTGTTCTCGTCCTCGTTGAACGTGATCTCATAGCGGGCGCACACACCACGGGCCACAAAGCCGTTGCCGCGCACGTTCTCGCTGTCCACGATGGCCTCGATCAGCCGCTTGTTGGCGGGGCTGTCCACTTTCTGGAAGTAGGTCAGGATAAACGTGTTGGCCGCCCACGTCAGGAACCGGCGGACGCTGAACCAGCGATCTTTCGGGTCGCTGATACCGGGGTAGGCCGCCGTGTTGTTGCCCCACAGGCGGAAGCCGTTCATGTTCAGCCATGTTGCCACACCGAAGCTGTTCACGGTGTTGGCCTGCTCCTGATCAAGCACCACCTCCGTGCCATCTTCGAGGCAGGCAGCAGAAACGGCGATGGTCTTGTTGCTGGGGCTGACGTTGGGCGTGTCGTCGTTCTGCGCGTCGGTGTAGGCTGTCAGCGCCGCCGCCAGTGCGCTGCCGCTGTACACCGTGTTGCCCACCTTGGCAAAGGGCCAGACTGCGTAGGCGTTGGGGGCGCTCACCGCCTGCGCCTCCTTGGTGGTCTTGACGGCGGTGTACTTGGTCGCGCCGGTGTTGCTGCTGTCGATGTCCACAACGCACACCGCGCCGAACACGCTGTTGATGCTCTTGGTCTTGGCCTGCAATGCCGCCGCCACCGTCGCGTCCTTGCTGAAACGCGGGGCCAGCAGGATGCCGGGTGTCATGGACAGCTTCGGATAGACCTGACGTACCACCTCAAGGCCGGTCTCCTTGCCGGTGGAGCTGTCCACACCGCCCACGATGTCCGCCGCCGTCACCTTGCTGGGGTCGATCTTGTTGCCGGTCACAGTCAGGCTCGTTGCTTCCTTACCCGCGCCGGTGGAAAGCACCACGATATTCAGCGTACCGTCGTCGTTCCATGTGGTGGTGTAGTCCGTGCCTGCGGTCAGCGTGGTGGAGCCGCTCTTAACGGTCAGCCCCTCCAGCAGAACGCCTGTCTCCTCCAGCACCGCCACGCCGTCGTTCACCTGAACGGTTCCGCCGGTGATGGCGATCTTGTGCTTGGCAGGGTCAAGCACATTGATCAGCACCATGGGCGCGATACCCACAACGCTGAAATTTGCGCTGATGCACTCGCAGAGGGTGTAGTTGGCGAAGTCAGGCAGATAGCCCACCGCCTCCACGGCCTCCTTGTAGCTGCTCACCAGCAGCGGCACGTTGACCGCCGCCGCCGGGTCTTTGAGCATATTCACCGGGGCGGTGCCTACGATCACCTGCAAGCCCGCCGTGCCGGTGATGGGCGCGACCATGCTGGTCGCAACCTCGCTCGTGTATACGCCGTGTTTGTATGCCATAGTCTTTCTTCCTCCTTACAGTTCGGATTTGATCTTGCCGTACAGAATGGCCTCCGCCGTTCCTGCGGTCTCCAGCCGCTTTCTCGTCTCGGCAAAGCGCTCCACGTCCACCACCAGCTCCCCAGCCTCCGGGTGAATGGCGATGAACGCCTCCAGCGCCTCCGGGATGCCGCCGTGAAATACCGTGTACTGCTTGGCAACGCCGCGCACCGTTGGGCCGCAGTAAACCTGCGTCGCGCTCGTATTCTCCCGCTCCGTTGGCGTGGTCTCGGTAGCGGTCTCCGCCGCCGGGATGGCCGTCTCATTCACAGCGGCATCCGCCGCCAGCTTATCGTTTTTCTTGCTCATACCAGCTCCTCCATTTCTGTGTCCTGTGTCATGGCCGGTGCGGTGCAGGTCAACGAACACGCCCCGAAGTAGTACGGGTAGGTGTCGTCCTGCTGCATGGCCCACGCAATGGGTTTCAGCACGGTGAACGCCCCGCCGAAATACGGCTTGGTGCATAACCGCTGCACGATGTCCTCCTTGATGTTGGCAACATCCTGATAGCCCTCTCGCTCCTTGCCCTCGTCGTAGGCGCACACGATCAGGCTGAACTCAACCGCCTGCGGCCCGTCGTCGTTCTTGATCTCGCCGCCTGTCATGCGCACAACGATGTACGGGGCCGCCGCCGCGTCCGTGTCCACATCCGCGTCATAGTCCTCCGGCACCGGCAAATCCTGCTTGAAGATTTTCAGCTCCTTGCGGCTCTGCTGGCCGTTGTACTTCTTCCCGGCGAAAAGCTCCTCCAGCGTTTCGATCAGCGCGTCTTGGCAGAGCTGGGGAGTTCGCCCGATGCCTGCGGCCCTCACCGCATCCATATAGTTCTTCATGGCTTACTTCCTCCTCGCCGCTCGCGCCAGCACCCGTTCGGTCTGCTCCATCAGTCGGTCTTGCAGATACTCGGACACCTCCGGCTCCACCATCGGCCAGACGGTAGAGTGCATCGCCGAGGCCGACGGGCTTCCCATCGTCACCAGCTTTTCCACCTTACCGTCCTTGTTTCGCCACCTTGGGCGGCCCCGCTCCGTGACCGTGTGGCTGGAACTGGAGCCGATCTGTCGCTGCACCATGCCGATGTGGCCGCTCTTGAACTGCACAAGAAAGCCCTTGCTCATGTTGGCATTGCCTGTCAGCGCCGCCATGGACGAGGCTTTCAGAACACGGGCTTTCACATACTTTGGCGCGTGGTGCAAAACCTCGCGCCCGGTAAAGCGCTCCGTCGGCCTGTGTTGGAAATAACCGAGATCGTTGCGCATCTTTGCGATGTGCAGCTCTGCGCTCAAACTGGTGTTGCTGGCCTTTTTCCGTTGCACAAGGTCTTTTAGGTGCCGCCTGCCCGCCGCGTTCACGGCGTACCGCGCCTTTGCCTTTGCGATCATCAGCTTGCGGGCCTGCCGTGCCGTGGCGTTGATGGCTACCTTGGCCGCCGCCGGGGTCTTTTTCTTCAAATCGCCCAGCGCCGCCGCCACGGTGTCCAGCCCGTCCACTTCGATGGTCAGGTTCCCTGCGTCATAGGTTACTCTGCTCATTGCCTCGTCCTTTCCATGGAAATGCGGTACACGCCCGCCTCCTCCTCGCAGTTGAGGATGGTATACGACCGCTGCCGGTTCGTCCCTTTGTCCAGAACGAGGTGCTTTCCCACTTTCGGCTTCGGCCCGTAGTCGCTCACGCGGATATACAGCACTGTGTAGGCCGTATACAGTCCCGTGTCGAAGTTCTGCTTGGCTCCCGCCTCCCAATGGGCGCTATGCTCTTTGAGCCGTTGATCGTCCACGATCACCAGTGCGTCCTTGCCGTCAACCGTATGCCAGTCCGCGTGTTCGTCCTGCTCAAAGAAAGCCGCGTCGATGTCCGCTGCGGCACAGTCCTTAAAGGTGAGCGGAGGGGCAGCCCCCTCCGCTCCGCTGTATTCCTGCTTTAGCTCGAACAGCGCCATGTCAGCACACGGTCGCCACCAGCCAGCTATCCACCTTGTCGGGGATGGGCAGCGGGTGCGCCTGCAGCTCCACCATGCGGCGGTCGGGATGATGCTCCACATAGCTGCGCAGGACGCGGCTGGTCTGGGAGGTCACCCACAGGCCGGATGCGTCCTCGATGTAGGTGCAGGCACCGTAGGCCATCATATAGTTGGGTCTGGAGCTGATCAGGATGATCATGTTGTCCGGGATAAGCGGCTTGGTCTCCGGCGCGTCGGGGTTAGTCCAGTCGTCGTAGTAGACCTCACCGTAAACGTACATGTCAAGGCTGGGGTCATTCAGGTGGCCGAGGTACTTCACGCCGTTGGGCAGGTCGCGGGGGGCGATCTCGCCGAGGTTCATGCGGCGGTTGTCCAGCATCTTCTGCACGTTGGCATCGGCAAAGAACTTTGCCTTGGCCGTCTTGCCCATGATGATGGTGTCCACGTTGGCGAAGCCGCCGTGCAGCACCGCATCCGTCCAGTCACCAAGGTTGCCGAGGATGTCGGCCTTGGTGCCGCCCCACTTGTTGTCGCCGGTCAGGGTTTTCTTGTTGGTCAGGCCGAAGTCGATGGTCTCGTTCACGCCCTCGCCCACAATGGGGATGGTGCCGGTCACGATGGCCTGCACCGCCATCCACTCCTCGCGGCGCGTGGTCGCGTCGTTCAGTGTGGCGTACTCCTCCATGAGCTTCTGCGCGGCCCTCTGAGCGGGGGTCATGCCGCTGTACAGATCTTCGCCCGGCAGGCGGGTCATGAGCTGGTCAGCGGTTGTCACGTCATAGGGGTTGATCAGAGGGGGCTTGTAGCTCTCGGTCTGGTAGCCGTTGGCTTTCAACACCTTGCCGCCCACGCGGGGATGGACAAAGGCCGCCATGCGGCGGTCGCCTTTCACAAGGTCGATGTCCACGCGCTCGGTAGCGAACGTCTTGACGTTGGTGAAAAAGGTGTCGCGGAAATAGGTGTGTACGGCAGGGGTCTGTCTCACCACCTCCGCCAGATAGCGGGGGGAGTAAATGTTCACTTCGTTAGCCATATTCTTTCTTCCTCCTTACTTCAAGTAGATGCCGAGGTTGCGCAGAGGAACCTCCACGTCCGCAGCGGTGGCGTTGGCGGGCAGCACCAGCGCGTCGGCGAAGAACTCGCCGGAGAGGTACACAATGCCGTCCTCGCCCGATGCGACATCCTCCGCCAGAATGCCGTACAGGCCCGTGGTGGTCACGGTGTAGGGGGCACTGCTGCCGCTCACGCTGATGGCGGCCAGCTTGCCGTCGCTGTTGAGAACCACGGGAGCGCCGCGCTTCAAGGCAGCGGATGCCTCCTTGACTGCCGTAACGATCTCCGCATTCCCTGCGATCAGGTAATCCGGCTGCGTGGAAAATGTCTTTTTCGCCAAATCCATACTCATGTTCTTTCTCCTCCTTTACTGCTTCTTGCCCATGGACTTGATCGCGTCCATGAACTCGTCCTGCTTGCCCGTACCGCCGCCGGTGCCGCCGTCGTTCTTCACGCCGCCCATGCCGCTCTTGTCGGCATCGGCCTTTGCTCCGTTGAGCCATGCGTTGCCGCTCTCCTTGGCAGCTTTCATCATGGCCACAGCGTACTCGCTGGCGCTCACCGGCTTTGTGAACTTGGCCTCGTTCGTCAGCGCCTCGCTGCCGGACAGGGCCATGTCCTCGATGTCGTGGATGCGCTGGCGCTCGTCGCTCGTCGCTTTGTTCGCCGCCGCCTCCTCGATTTCATTGACCAGTGCGGGATAGGCCCCGCGCAGGTCGTCCACGGTCTTGATCTCGTTTGCCATGTTCGTTACCTCCTTATGGCATTTGTTATTTACAGAGCAGGAGGCGGGAGCTGCCTTGCTGCTTTGTACAAAGTTGGGTGCCTTGTCGAAAGGCAGGTGTGTGTTGACGCTGTTGACGAACAGTAGCCCGTCCCGGTTTTCGATCACCGTTCCGTCCGCCTCGTCCGTCAACTCGTCGATAAAGCCGTTTTCCTTTGCCTGCGCCGCCGTCCACCAGCTTGTCTCGTCCATCCATCCGGCCACCTCGTCCTTATCTCTGCCTGTCTTTTTCACATACAGGCCCACGATGCTTTCCCGGATGGCGTTCATCGCCTCGATGTATTTCTGCAATTCCTCGGCGTTGTAGTAGCCGCAAGCGCCCATGCGCACCGGATGCACCATGTATGTGCTGTCGTTTGCGGCGATCACCTTGCCGCAATGGCAGGCGACGATGGTTGCCGCGCTGGCACACAGGCCGTCGATCTTCGCCGTCACCGCCGCCGGGTGCTGTTCAAGCTGGTTGCCGATGGCCTGCGCTGCGAACACGTCGCCGCCGCCGCTATTGATGCGCACCGTGATCTCGTCCAGCGCTCCCAGACCGGCCAGCTCCTCCGCAAACTGCTTCGGGGTCACCTCGTCGCCCCACCAGCTCGTCTGCGAAATGTCGCCGTAAAGCAGCAGCTCTACCTTGTTTCCTGCCTGATTGCAGAATTTCCAGAATTTCTTGTTTTCGGGCATTTCTGTTTTCCTCCTATTCTCCTGCCGTCTGCGCTTTTCCGATCTCGTCCACCTCGCGCTTGCGCTTAGCCTCCGTCACGCGCAGTTTGATGTTGCGGTTGTAGTCCCCGCCGGTCATTTGTGCCGTCTCCTCCTGCGCCGTGCTGAAACCAGCATCCACTCGCTTGATGGCGGCATCCACCTCCTGTACGGGGTTCAGGTTCGTCCGTGCCGGGCCGTTCCACGCGCAGGCCGTGTACGCCTTGCGCCGCGCTGGGTCGGTGAAAAAGCCCGGCGCGTGGATACGCCCACGGGCGACCGCCTCTGCGAACCACTCCTCATAGACCGGCTGGCAAAAATCGTCCGTGAACCAGTCCCGCTGCATACTACAGGTGCGCCAGAACTCGTTGAGTGCGCCGCGAGCCGCCGAATAGCTGGTGGTGAACTGCTTCATCATCACTTCCGGCGGTATCTCCAGCCCCGCGCCGATCAGGCGGATGGTTGCGTTCGTGAAGTCGTCGTACCCGGTGTTTGGGTGCTTCGGGTCTGCAAACTGCACCTCTTCGCCGGGGTTCAGGTCAATGATGGCCCCCGGCCCCAGCTCGATGCTGCTCTGGTCGGCGCTGTCGATCAGCTCCTCCGCCGGTATCATTTCTCCAAACGGTCTGCCGTCCGACGGGTTTTGTGACTTCACGAACACCGTGAACATGGCGCTGATCACCGCCGCCGTGATCTCCGCGTCCGTATAGCGGCCAAGCTGTTTCAGGCTCTCCAGCACAGGGGCCAGCAGGGGAACGCCCCGCCGCTGGCCGATGCGCTCGCGGCTCATGATGTGCAGCACGTTCCGCCGCCCGGTTGTATCGCCGTAGGCTTCCACTCTTTGCCACGTCAGCCCCGCCGCGTCCACGGCGCTGTTGCTGCCCAGCGGATGCCGGTTGCATATCCAGTAGGCTGTCACCATACCGTCCGCGTCTGTCTCCACGCCCTGTACGATGCTCTGCACCTCGTAGCCCTGCACGGTACATGGCATCAGCCGGTCAAAACCGTCCGGGCTGCATACCCGGTCTGCCTCGATCAGCCGCACACGCAGGTCATACGGCACTCCCGCCTGATGCTTCATAGGTAGCATGGCAATGGTGTCGCCGTTCATCAGGTAACTCAAAAAGGCGAGCTGCTGGAGCTGATAGAAGTTGTCCATCCGCTCCGCGTCGCATACCGGCGTGTCCGCCCACAGGGCGAACTCCCGCACGATCTGCGCTTGCAGCTTCTCCGCCTCCGTCTCGTCCAGTCCCAGATAGTCGCTGTCAAGCTGCGGCGCAGGCATCAATCCGCCTGCTACAACGTTTGTCCGCATGGTTTTCAGCGCCGCCGTTGCCGTTGGGATGCCCATGTAAGCGTCTCGGCTCCGCTGCCGCAGAATGTCGATGTTGTCCTCGATGTCCTCCTTGGCGCTGCCGCCGT
>JABLTK010005486.1_pt1 | contig 10930 bp, 10 predicted proteins | sample 7160131 | NCBI WGS metagenome assembly JABLTK01 (sample SAMN14651221, study PRJNA627086) | human gut metagenome | isolation source: feces | host: Homo sapiens
ACCAACGGGCCAATAATAATGGCGCCCCAACTAGGACTTGAACCTAGGACCCCTTGATTAACAGTCAAGTGCTCTAACCAACTGAGCTATTGAGGCAATTATGGTGGGCCTGAATGGACTTGAACCATCGACCTCACGCTTATCAGGCGTGCGCTCTAACCAACTGAGCTACAAGCCCATATGCAAACTCATGTAAGCAATATAAATGATACTATATATTTTATGATTTTGCAAGCAATTTTTTACAATTTTTAACTTTTTTTTGTTTTTTTTTAAAATCAAACCAACTTTTCACTAGATTTTGCATTCAAATCAAGCCCTGCACGCACACCATTTTTATACAAAAAATAACCAGCAGCAGCAATCATTGTTGCATTATCAGTGCAATACTTCATATCAGGAAAAGAAAAATCAAAACCATTACGCAAAGATTCATCCTCCAAAGCTTCCCTTATTCCACGATTCGCAGCCACCCCTCCTGCTAATATTAATCTCTTAACATCAAAATCATTCAAAGCTCTAACCGTTTTACCAACCAAAGACTTAACAACAACATCCTGAAAAGACGCACATAAATCTTCTTTATTTATAGAATTTCCCCTTTGTTCCTCATTATGAACCAAATTAATAACCGCACTTTTCAAACCACTAAAACTAAAATTATAACTATCATCATTCATTGGAATAGGCAAATGATAACTAATCTTACCAGCATGAGCTAACCTATCAACCAAAGGTCCACCAGGATACCCAATTCCAACAACCCTTGCCACTTTATCATAACACTCACCAACAGCATCATCCAAAGTACCACCAATCTTAGCAAAACTAAGATGATCATCCATTTTAATAAGTTCAGTATGACCACCACTTATAACAAGAGCAATCAAAGGAAAAACAAGCTCCTTTTCAATATTATTAGCATAAATATGACCAATAATATGATGAACAGGTATCAAAGGCTTATCATACAAATAAGCAATAGTTTTAGCAGCCTCAAGTCCAACAAGAAGCGACCCAATAAGACCAGGTCCATAAGTTACCGCAACAGCATCAATCATATCCATTGTAATACCAGAATCCTTAAGACACTTATCAATAACAAAAGTAATATCCTTAACATGATTCCTACTAGCAATTTCAGGTACTACTCCACCATACAAAGTATGAATATCAACTTGACTCAAAATAACAGTACACACTTCACAATTACCATTCTTCACAATTGACACACTAGTCTCATCACAACTACTTTCAATACCTAAAATATAAACATCTTTCATAATATCAACTCCATAAGAATACCATCTATTCCATTATAGTAACCACGCCTTATCGCAACCTCTTTAAAACCATACTTTTTATACAAAGCAATCGCATTCATATTTAAAACACTAACCTCCAATGTAATATTATAAACATCAGGAGAAACCAAGTCAATTAAATATCCCATCATAGAAGAACCAATTCTCTTATTCCTCATATCCTCTCTCACAAAAACATTACAAATCTCTACTCTATCATACATGACACTATAGTAGATATAACCAACTATCTCATCAGAAAGGTAATAACCAATATACTTAGCAAAAGGATTGCAATCATCAACAACACCAAAATCACTAAGCAAATTAACATCAATCTCTTTAACCATTTAATTTTTCCTCTGCTTCTACTCTCTTTAAATAATTAGGCACAAATGAAAACGAAGAACAAGCCTTACTCCTATCAAGATATTTAAACAACCTTTCAATATCCGGAACATAGCAAATAGAATCATTAAAGCCAGAAGAAGAAACATAACAAACATCCCCTTCCAAAGAACTAACCTTATCCTTTAACAAATCAAAAGATATATAGCAATCATCCATAATAACATTATAATTTCTATCATAAATGCCAGCATAAACAAAACCACGCCTTGCATCAATAATAGGAACTATATAATCACCACTAACACCAGTAGCCATAGTAAACAAACTAGAAACAGGTACAACATCAAGACCTAAACTATAAGCCCAAACCTTAGCTATAGTAACCCCTATTCTAAGCCCAGTAAAAGAACCAGGTCCATTAACACAAACAATTTCATTAATATTTCTCTTTGAAATACCTAAACCACTAAGCATTCCATCAATCGTAGAAAGTGTAATCTTTGACAAATCATTATTAAGCTTAGTATAAGAAGAATCCAAAACAACCCCATTTTTAACAATAGCAACAGAAAGGAAATCAATCGAAGTATTTAAAAAAAGACTTATCATAACACTGCCTCACATAAGTCTTCATATCTTTTACCAATAGGTTTTATAATAACAAGTCTTGTATCTTCACCAATTATCTTAAAATTAATTTCCAATCTTTCATCAGGCAATTCATCCTTTATCATATCTGACCATTCAATAATAGAAACACCCTTCTTAACAAAATATTCAGAAAAATCTATCATAACATCAGTTTCATCCAATCTATAAACATCCATATGAAAAAGAGGCATTTCTCCAGAATAATATTCCTTTACAATATTATAAGTCGGAGAAGTAATAACTTCATCAATACCTAAAGCATTAGCAAAACCCTTAGCAAAAACAGTTTTCCCACTACCTAAATCTCCATTCAAACATATAACCATATTAGCAAACTTTTCTGATTCCATATTTTCAGCAAGTTCAATAGTTTCGCTTTCATCTCTTAATGTAATTTTATATTCCATATATCTCACCATAAATGATTGTATCACAAAAAAAAGATGTTAGACAACACCTTTTATCAATTTTCTATTTTTTAACCCTTACTTTGTAAACCTTTTCATCGCTTTTAGCACTCAATAAAACAAAAACACCAATCACAATAAGACATATTCCTAAAAATATACCCGTAAACAAAACCGAAATAATCGGAGTAGTAAGAACCACAATACCTATAATAAGCTTTATAACATTTGTAACAAGCATACTTTGACTAAAACTATCACGACTCTTAATATTAAGCACCAACACAAGTGAAGAAAGAGCAGTCGAAATAAACCAAAGACCTATAAAAATAGAAATAACCTTAACTGTAACATCTGGATTAAAAAGCAAAATAAGTCCAAATATCGAATTCAAAAAACCACCCATAAACACATTACCAGGCATCAAAAGACTATTCCTACTAACAAATGCATAAACAACCTTAATAACACCAGTAACAATCAAAATAATACCTATAAAAGAAACCAACTTAGCAAAAGACTGCTCCGGTTCAATAAAAAGAACTAATCCTCCCACTATAAGAAGTATTCCAATTATAAACGTCCATACTTTCTTTGACACAATATCCCTCCTAATAATTTAAATCATCATCCAATTTCCAAACACCATTCTTACTACTAGAATTATAAACCCTATAAGTATAAGAATCACCATCAGGTTTAAAAGCCACATACAAAGAAATAGTCTTATTACGGGACAAAGGAATAACAGTCTCCCCAATAGGTTGATAAACAACCTCACATTTATAAATATAAATTGAACCATTATCCTCAAGATAAACACATGACTTAGAAATAATCTCTTTAATATTCTCTAAACCCTTTCTAGTTTCACCAAGATTATCCTTACTATAACTAAACCATGCATCAATAGCATCCTCTCCGAACTTTGGATTATGATAAGGATTCACGATACAACCAGTAAGTAAAAAACATAAACTAAAAATAATCAAAATGTCTTTAACTTTCATATCATTACCTCAGAATAATAATACCACAAAAAAAGAAAAAAATCTACTATTCTAATAAATCATTAGCCTTTAGATTATTTTTTTCAAATATAGATAATTTTCCACTACCATCAACTGTAGCAAGCAATATATCAGAGACATCCTTTTTCTTCTTCTTAAGCTCACCAAGCAACCAATCCTTACTTCTACCCATTTCCTTAAGATTAAGCTCCATAACATTACCATCCATTATCACATTAGCACACATACTAGAGCGTTTAGCCTTAAGCCCCATATCCGAAACAGTAACATTACGAGAATCACCCTTAGGTAAAATACTAAGTTTTCCATCAGACTCAACCAAAGCATAAGCAATTTCTGACACATCAAAATAACCCATTGAACGACATTGTTCCAACAAATCATTTATATCAAATTTAACAGTTTTAAGTCCACCTTCCAGAATAACTCCATCTTTAATAACCATATTAGGTTTACCAGTAATAAATCTTCGTAGAACAACACTCTTCATCGTAAGAATATTAATTAAATAAGCAACAAAACCATAAATCAAAACAGCAAGAGTTCCAAACATAATATCAGAATCCAAATTAATAGTCATTTCAGCAGCAAAATTACCAATAGATATCCCAATAACATAATCAAACAAACTAAGTTGAGAAACCTGTTTCTTGCCGATTACCTTAGCCACTAAAAATAAAGTAACAAGAGAAAGAAGAGCCCTAAAACTAACATGTAACAAATCCATAAAAATCACCACTATTAAGATAACCAAAAAAGAAAAAAAGATACCAATCTTTAGTAAGCTTTAAAAGCTAAGCGACAAGCAATATAAAAAACTCCACTAAATTGCGAAGTTATTGCATAAAGAAAGACCCCACTGTATCGCGGAGCCTTATCCAAAATCTACCCCAGTAAAAAGTGTAGAGCCGTTTTAAAACAATTATTTATTATTCCCAATATTCATGTCGTCCAGATCCAGCAACACTCTTAACACTCGTATATGTACCAGAAGTATAAGTATTACCAGCTTTATCTTTTATAACCACATAATACGAATACCTAACACCAGCTTTTGCAGTATTAAAAGTATGCTTAACAGCCCAAGATTTTGGATATGACGAATTAGTATAAGTATATTGATAAGACTTACTGGTACTCTTATTAGTATAATGAAATGTAACTGATGCAACTCCTGAACCACTATCAGCAGCAGTAACAGACAAAGTCATCGTACCATCAGAAACACTAGAACTTAAACCACCACTTGAAGTAATATAAGGTTTTGTCTTATCACTAGTAGTTGGTTTTGTAGTAGTAGATGAAGAAGAACTACAATTAGAACCATTACCAGTAATAGTAATAGACTTAACAATTTGCGTAGTAACACCAGCAGTATTAGAAGCTTTTATTGTAATTACATGAGTACCATTATTCTTACCAGTAGTATTAGCAAGAGGACCAGTTTTGCTAGCCTTAGTAGAAGTACCAATACCACTTGAAGTAATTTTACTCTTAGTAATAGAATCTGTATTTGTATCTATCGTGATAGACTTGACTTTTGTACCACCAGTAGCAGTACAAATAGCCTTAACAGTTAAATTAGAAGTACATATCTTTGTATAATTAGAAACATCTTGACCAGCATTATTAGTCAAATTCAAAGCACAAGTAATACCAGAAGATTCAGTTACAGTAACACTTATAATTTTTGTAACATCTCCAGACGTAACAAGAATATTAGCAGAACCAACACTAACACCAGTAATCTTTCCATTACTAACTGTAGCAACAGAAGAATTACTAGACCTCCAAGTAACGCTCTTATTAGTAGCATTACTAGGCACAACAGTAGCAGTAACAGTAGTAGAACTACCTTTCTTCAAAGCAACACTAGATTGACTAAGTAACAAATCAGTAACTTTAACATTCTTATTATTATCTTTTTTACCATCATCTTTAGTAGAACCCTTAACAGTTACTTTAAGTGACTTTTGAACAGCACCATCAGTTGTAACAGCAGTAATTGTAGTAGTACCAGCCCTAACACCAGTAACACTACCAGCAGAACTAACCTTAGCTATTTTAGAATTAAGAGAAACCCACTTAATAGTCTTTATCGTAGCATTCTTAGGAGTAACAGTAGCAGTAATTTTCTTAGATTGACCAACATTAATTGAAAGAGATGAAGGAGATAAACTAAGACCAGTAGCCTTAACAATCTTTCCAGTAGTAACAGTTACCTTTACCTTACCAGAAACCCCATCAGCACTAACAGCACTTATCGTAGTAGTACCAGGACCAACAGCCGTAACCTTTCCACTTGTACTAACCTTTGCAACAGCAGGATTACTACTCTTCCATGTTATCTTCTTATTAGTAGCATTTTTAGGACTAATAGCATAAGTAAGTGTCTTAGTCTTACCAACCATTAAAGCAAAATCAGCACCACTTATATTTACTTTAGTAACCTTTCTATACTTAGAGCCACTACTTCCTCCAGAACTAGAACCACCAGAACTAGAACCTCTAGGAGCCTTCTTAACAGTTACTTTAGCCATAGCAGTCTTATTTCCATCCTGTGTAGTAGCAGTAATAACAGCAGTACCAGTAGAAACACCAACAACTTGTCCCTTATTAGAAACCATTGCTACACTATCATTACTAGAAGTCCATATAACAGACTTATTTGTTGCACTACTTGGTGAAACAGTAGCATATAAGAATGCATACTTACCAACTTGTACAGTTAAACTAGTCGTATTAAGCTTAACACCAGTAACATCATTGACATTACCAGTAGAAACAACTGTAATCTTTTTAGTTATAGTCTTATATCCATTATCAACTGTAATATCAACATTACCAGCTTTTAAAGCAGAAACTTCACCTTCGTTAGAAACAGTAGCCACATCTTCATTTGAACTTGAATATTTAACTTTCTTATAACAAGCATCCTCAGTTCCTAAATCCATAGAAAGACTTAACTTATCACCAACTCCAACCTTAGAAGTATCATTACCAAACGCACTACTATCAAATACCCCACATACAATAACTTCTGAAGAATAAGTCCCAACTTTCTTACCATTTTTAAAAGCAGCTACATTAACCATAGACTTACCAACACTTCTTGGAATAAGTGTATTTGATGAATCACCTGCCGATAAATTTCTATACTCAAACTGTAAAACATCTTCATTTGAACTTGTAAATTCATAAAATAAACCATTTGTCTTATTAGCAACCGACGTAACAAATTCAACATTATAATCTTGATATACAACATCAGGAATATCTAAATCCAGTTTTTTATTTTTAAACAAAACACTAAATAATAAAATAAGTAAAATAATAGCAACAATAACCGCAATAGCAATTATTAACTTTTTTACCATGGGATTAGACATAAAATTATTTTGAGCAGAAACATCATCAGAATCTCCAAAATCACTATAATTAGGTTGATCATAACTAGCATTTTGAACACCAGACATATTATTAAAACCATTATTCATGTTATTCATGTTGTTCATGCCATTCATATTACCATTGTTATTAGCATTATTCACATCATTAAAATCATTATCATTAAAACTCATAATAACCTCCTACTATCTTATATAAATATAACATATTTGTAAACAAAAAACAATAAATATAAAATCATTTTATACAAAAGTTTAATTCCTGTAATCAAAAGAAAAAAAGCAATTCAATTAAATCGCTTTTTTCACATAATCGTAAATATTCTTATTCATTGAATGTTCAGGCATTACATTTGTTACTTTTATATGTATCAGATGAATACTTATTACCAGCCTTATCAAATATAACTACATGATATGAATATCGAACATCTGGTGTACAAGAAAATTCATATGATATAGGCCAAGACTTTGGATATGTAGAACTTTTATAAGTTTTAGTATAATCATTATTATTTTTTAAATTTTTATAATAGATTTTTATCATAGCAATTCCAGATTTACTATCAGCAGCAGTAAAAATAATTTTCATTTTTTTAGATCTAGAACTAGTATGTAAATCACTAGAAATATAAGGCTTAGTAGTATCAGGTCCACAATTAGAACCATATCCAGTTATAGTAATAGTCTTAGTCTTAGCATTACCAATTCCATTCTTATTTTTTCCTTTAACAGATATAGAGTGAGTCCCATTATATTTACCCCTACTATTATCAATAACACCAATCGCCGTAAAATTAGTTGAACTATTCTTAATTATTTTTACACTACTTTTACTAAATGCTCCAGTATTAGTAGTAAGCTCAATACTATCCATAGAAACCCCACCTGTAGAAGTACAATTAGCATTAATAGTCAAAGAAGAAGTACATACTTTTGTATAATTTGAAACATTAGTTCCCTTATTAGTAACAAGTTGTAAAGTACACTTAACAGAAGAAGCACTAGTAACAGTAACCGATACAGTCTTTTTATACTTACCAGCAGTAGCAGTCACCTTAGCAGTACCAACACCAACACCTGTAATCCTTCCGTTACTTACTGTAGCAACAGAAGTATTACTGGACTTCCATGTTACCTTCTTATTAGTAGCATTACTAGGTACAACCACAGAAGAAACAGTAACAGAACTTCCCTTTTTTAAAGAAACACTAGTTTTACTAAGAGCTAAACCAGTAACAGCTACTTCTTTACTACCAGAACTAGAAGCATTCTTAACAGTAACTTTTACTTTACCAGAAACCCCACCAGCACCAACAGCACTTATAGTAGCAGTACCAGGCCTAACACCAGTAACCTTTCCACTCGTACTAATCTTTGCAATAGCAGGATTACTACTCTTCCATGTTACCTTTTTATTAGTAGCATTTTTAGGACTAATAGTATAAGTAAGTTTTTTAGTTTTTCCAACCACTAAAGTAAAATTTTTACTATTAATAGCTACTTTAGTAACCTTCTTATACTTAGAACCACTACTTCCACCTGTACTAGAACCACCAGAACTAGAGCCACCAGAACTAGAACCACTAGGAGCCTTCTTAACAGTTACTTTAGCCATAGCAGTCTTATTTCCATCCTGTGTAGTAGCAGTAATAACAGCATTACCGGCTTTAACACCAACAACTTGTCCCTTATTAGAAACCATTGCTACACTATCATTACTAGAAGTCCATACAACAGACTTATTTGTTGCACTACTTGGTGAAACAGTAGCATATAAGAATGCATACTTACCAACTTGTACAGTTAAATTCGTTGTATTAAGCTTAACACTATCTACACTATTAATATTACCTGCAGAAACCACAGTAATCTTTTTAGTTATCTTAGTATATCCATTATCAACCGTAATATCAACATTACCTGCACTTAAAGCAGAAACTTCTCCACTATTAGAAACAGTAGCTATCTCATCATTGGAACTAGAATACTTAATTTTTTTATAGCAAACATCCTCAGTCCCTAAATCCATAGTAAGATTTAACCTATCACCAACTCCAACCTTAGAAGTATCATTTCCAAACGAAGAACTATTAAACGCTCCACATACAATAACTTCTGAAGAATAAGTCCCAACTTTTTTACCCTTATCATAAGCAACCACATTAATCGTAGACTTACCAACACTCCTAGGAATAAGTGTATTTGAGGAATCACCTGCAGATAAATTTTTATACTCAAATTGCAAAACTTCCTCATTAGAACTAGAAAACTCATAAAACAAACTATTCGTCTTATTAGCAACTGCAGTAATAAACTCAACATTAGAATCCTTATAAACAACATTAGGAATATCAAGATTAATCTTTTTATCCTTAAACAAAACACTAAATAATAAAATAATCAAAATAATTGCAACAATAACTGCAATAGCAATTATTAACTTCTTAATCATAGGATTAGACATAAAATTATTTTGAGAAGAAACATCATCAGAATCACCAAAATCACTATAATCAGGTTGATCATAACTAGCATTCTGAACACTAGATTCATTATTTAAATTATTATTCATATTATCAAAATCCATACTCAATCCTCCTCTATTCTATATACAAATATAACACAATTATAAACAAAAAACAATACAACAAAATAAAAATAAAAAAAAGGAAAACAATTTACATACTATATTTTCCCTTTTTATCAAGACAAAACCTATCTGCTTCAATATAACCAAGTTTGTCCCTATACAAAGGATGAATAATCAAAAGAAGAGAAGGATCAATAATGCTATCATCAGTCTCCAACCACCAATGGTCCATACTATTCGTAGAAACAATAACATCATCTAAAACTGGTAAAGATCCACGAACAACATCAACATCAGAATACTCATGTCCAAGATACTTAGTAGTACCCCAAGCATTGCCAATATTTAATCCTTCTTTAAACATTTCAAAAAAACTATTAATACAACGAACCTCAGGCACATAAGAAACCCTAAGAACTCGTTCCCATTCATCATCATTAAACTTTCTAATAAAACCAGTCCTAAGACCAGAAGAAATAACTTCTTTAAACTCATTATCCTTCATCAATAAATAATTAAGTAAATCATAACCTCTAAACTCATTATCATTAATAATTTCTCTATATATTTCATTCTTCAACATAAAAAGCACTCTCCTACTATAACAATAGTAGCACAATAAAAAACAATTTTTACGCAAAATAATAAAAAAAGAAAAAGAACTATACATAAAAATACCTAACCACAGAATAGTCAATTCAGAACACCAAGCGAGGCCCGAAACGAGCCGTAATTGCTCGCACTACCATAGGTGCTGTCGAAGTTGAAAGCCCCCGCGTCCGTACCATAATTGTAGTAGCCCCCACGTCGGAACCAAGAGCTGGCCGAGTTCGGGAAGTAGGCGAAATCTGAATACCACGAAGTATTAGAACTAGATGAAGGTACCATTTCTACTGTTGCATCTCCTAATCTTCCTCTTGTATATGTTGAACTACTTGTATTATATGTATAACTATCATAGTACTTTAATAATGGATATGTTGTTGTACTCCAATTTGATGCACTTGATGTATAAAATTGATTTGAAGAGTTTACCATATTGCCCATTGTATGTTCCCATGAGCCACCACTCATGTCATACACACCATATACATTTTCTGTTGTACTTGATGTTTGTCCTAATTCTGTATTATATGCATTACATGTTGAACCTGATGATGTTGAACCACTTGATTGAGGTCCACAT
>JABLTK010105531.1_pt1 | contig 10929 bp, 10 predicted proteins | sample 7160131 | NCBI WGS metagenome assembly JABLTK01 (sample SAMN14651221, study PRJNA627086) | human gut metagenome | isolation source: feces | host: Homo sapiens
CCTGGCTGAGCGCCGGATGCAGGCAGAGCATCCCATCGAGAAAGTCGGTGCAGAGCTCCGCAGCATGATGAGCTGGCTGAAGAAGTAATGAACTCCCCCAGTCGCCTGCGGCGACAGCCCCCTCAAAGAGGGAGCCGTTTGTCTGACCGCAGCATGAAGCCTCCCTCCGTGAGGGAGGTGGCATCGCGCAAGCGATGACGGAAGGAGTTCAGCCAAAAGCTGCTTTTAAAACTAAGAAAGGCTCCCTCCTTTGGGAGGGGGTCTTTTGTTATAAGGAAAAGAGGAACAAACCATGAGAAGCGACAACGTGACCAAGGGGGCGGAGCGCGCACCCAACCGCAGCCTGTTCTATGCACTGGGCTACACCCCGGAAGAGCTGGAGCGCCCCCTCATCGGCGTGGTGAGCGCCTACAGTGAGATCGTGCCCGGCCACATGAACCTGGATAAGGTGGCCGACGCCGTTAAGGCAGGCATCCAGATGGCAGGCGGCACCCCCATCCTGATCCCGGCCATCGGCGTGTGCGACGGCATCGCCATGGGCCATGTGGGCATGAAATATTCGCTGGCTTCCCGCGAGCTCATCTGCGACAGCGTGGAAACCATGACCATGGCCCACCAGCTGGACGGCCTTGTGCTGGTGCCCAACTGTGATAAGATCGTGCCCGGCATGGTCATGGCAGCCGTCCGCATGGATGTGCCTGCGGTGGTCTGCTCCGGCGGCCCCATGCTGGCCGGTACCTACGGCGGCGAGGAGGTCAGCCTCTCCAAGATGTTCGAGGCGGTGGGTGCCTATAAAGCAGGCCTCATCAACGACGAACAGCTGGAAGACTGCACCTGCAACTGCTGCCCCAGCTGCGGCTCCTGCTCTGGTATGTACACTGCCAACAGCATGAACTGCCTGTGCGAGGCCATCGGCATTGCGCTGCCCGGCAACGGCACCATCCCGGCCGTCTACTCCAAGCGCCTGCAGCTGGCAAAGCACTCCGGCATGGCCATTATGGAGATGGTCAAAAAGGGCATCACGGCCCGCCAGATCATCAACGAGCGCTCCATCCGCAACGCACTGACCTGCGATATGGCTCTGGGCTGCTCCACCAACACCGTCCTCCACCTGCTGGCCATTGCCTATGAGGCAGGCGTGCCTGTGGACCTGAAGCTCTTCAATGAGATCAGTGCCCGCACCCCGAACCTCTGCCATCTGGCTCCCGCAGGCCCCACCCACATGCCGGACCTGTATGCCGCCGGCGGCATCGCCGCGGTGCAGGCAGAGCTGGCCAAGAAGAACCTGCTGGATCTCGATGTGCCCACCGTGACCGGCAAGACGCTGGGGGAGAACATCCAGGGAGCCCACATCCTCAACGAAAAGGCCATCCGTCCCATCGACGACCCCTACAGCCCCACCGGCGGTCTCCAGATCCTCTGGGGCAACATCGCACCGGACGGCTGTGTGGTCAAGCGGAGCGCCGTGGCTCCCGAGATGCAGGAGCACTCTGGTCCGGCTCGCGTCTTCAACAGCGAGGAGACCGCCATTGCGGCCATCTACGCAGGCCAGATCGTCCCGGGCGACGTGGTGGTCATCCGCTACGAGGGCCCCAAGGGCGGCCCCGGTATGCGTGAGATGCTCAACCCCACCTCTGCCCTGGCCGGCATGAAGCTGGATAAGAGCGTGGCCCTCATCACCGATGGCCGCTTCTCCGGCGCAAGCCGCGGCGCTTCCATCGGTCACGTCAGCCCCGAAGCTGCTTCCGGCGGCCCCATTGGCCTCGTGGAGGAAGGGGACATCATCCACATCGACATCCCCAACGCCAGCATCACGCTGGAAGTCTCCGATGAGGTCCTGGCCGAGCGCAAGGCCAAGTATGTTGCCCCGGAGCCCAACATCAAAACGGGCTGGCTGAGCCGCTATGCCCGCAACGTCACCAGTGCAAACCTCGGCGCTGTGATGAAGTAAAAGAAAAAGAAAGCAAATGAAAACAGGAGCTGTGCCCGCCGAACGGGTGCAGCTCCTGTTTTTGTGCGCTTTGAAAATTTACTTTTGCAGGCTGTAGCGGAATGTATGTCCATCCTCGCCGTAGTGCTCATTGCCCACCCAGAGGACCGTTTTGTCCGTCAGGTTGTAGACCGCGCTGTGGACGGTGAGGCTGTTGCTGTCATCGTTGTTCCAGGTGCGGCGGCCTACCTCGGCCAGCAGGGCCATGGCGGCATCCTCGTCGGCTACGATGCCGTTTGTCTCACGCAGACGGTCAGCCAGATGCTCGTAGCGGTCCAGACCGTGCATCTGGTCGGGGGAGGTGTAGTAGTCCGGTGTTTTGATGAAGTTGGTCACCACCTGCCAGTCCGCGGAGTCCGAAAGGCTGTCGGTGTCGTTCCAGAGGACATTCAGGCGGCGCTGGGAGCCGTCGCTGTCGTGGTCGGCATCCGAGCCCACCCACTCCAGAATGGCGCTGCGGCCCGTGGAATCGGCCACCATGTAGTGGAACACACAGTTGGTGGAGTCGTGGAGATCGTATTGCTCCACCAGCGCTACGGCATCCTCCACCGAGTCGGCGTAATCCAGGATGAGCCGGAGCAGGGTGGTAGAGGTCAGGTCGGGTTTGTCGGTGTCGATGTCCGTGGAAGTGCCCTTGCCATCGCCCTGATAGGACATGAAGATGCCGCAGGCCACACCGGCGTCGTTGATGCCGTCCAGCGGGGCATAGGGAGCGGCCAGCGTCAGGAGCTTATGCCCCAGGCCCTCCACGTCTTTGTCCGGGTCCAGGCTGAGGAAGTGCAGGTCCACGGTGGAGTAGGAAGCATGGCGCCCCTTGCCGGGGTTGGTGTAGACGATGGCCGTATTGGTGGAAGAAAAATCATAGTTGCGGCCAAACACCCGGTCGCCCTCTGCCGTGTCCGCCGTAAAAGCGGAGCAGGAGATATCCGTGGTTTTGAGCTGCAGCGGAATGAGGCCCTTGGTGATGCTTTTCGTCACGAACGAGATGAGCTCAGAGTCATTCGACGCACCGCCCTGAGCGAGAAAATCATCGAAATAGTAGTCGCCGGAGACGGTCAGCTCGTAGACGGCACCGTCATGGTGGGCAGTGTCCCGGTCGGACAGCTTGCGGAACGAGCCCAGTGTGGCAAACTCGTTGTGCCACAGCGCGAACACGGTGCCTGCCAGCACCAGAATCAGTGCCACGACAGCCAGCGCGGCCGCCCGCAGACATTTCCGGATGCGGTTCTGTTTCATGAAAAACCTCCAAAGTTTGAGTAAATAAAATGCGATAAAGCACAGTTTACCACGACTTTGGTTGATTTACAAGACGAATTGCACCGATCAGTTGGATCAATGATGCAAAAGGAAAGCGCGGCTGTCCTTTTGTCAAAAGCTATGTTATAATACAATTGCTGCCCTTTCCACTCAATTTTATTGAGATGGGAGGTGAATACATGTCACTGGCATCATTTCTGGTATCCGTCGCAGCAGGTGTGATCGCAAACTACATCTGCAAGTGGCTTGACGGATGCGGCAAGAGCAGTAAGCACTAAAAAAGGAACCCCCTTGGAGTCGCACCTCCGAGGGGGTTCTTCATTTTGGTGAGCATACATGAGACTGTGTGCATCATTTCTACTTTTATTATATGCGATTCCGGAAAAAAGTCAAGCGGAGCGCGAAAACTTTACACTTGACGCAAGCTCACCCAAACAGCTTTTTGGTATTGTGCATATAAACGCTCAGTACTAATCCAACACAAATATACAGCATCAGGACCGAGGAACCGCCCGCCGAGTAGAACGGCAGGGTGACACCGATGACGGGGAGGACGCGGAGATTCATGCCCACATTGACGGCGATCTGCGCCATGAGAGCACCGCCGATGCCGGCACAGATGAAGCTGCCCAGCATGTCCTCACTGCGGGCGCCGGTGGCAAAGGTCTTGCAGACCAGCGCAAACAGGATGCCCAGCACCACACAGCAGCCCACGAAGCCGGTGGCGTTGCCGATCCAGCTGAGGACGAAATCGTTGTGGGCGTTGGGAACGCTGTAATAGCTGCCGCCGAAAATACCGTTGCCGAAGATGCCGCCGGAACCCAGCGCGATCTCCCCCCGCTGCTGCTGGTAGATGATGTTCTTCCAGACAGCCTCGCTGGGGGCCCAGCCCGTTTTGTTTTCAGGATCGATGACGGCGAGGATGCGGTACCACTGGTAGCCCTTGCCGATCTTATCGCTGAAAAAGCCGAACGCCACGGCCACGGCAACGGCCGCCGCCGAGATGGCCCCGATGATATATTTCCAGCTCAAGCCAGCGGAGAACATCATGCAGCAGGCGATGATGCCGTAGATGATGGCCGTGCCGTCGTCACCCTGGATGTGGATGATGAGGATGGGGACCAGCATGTGCAGCAGCAGCTTGCCCAGCTCCTTGGGCTCGTTGATCTTACCACGGACATTGTTCAGGTGCATGGCAAAGGTCAGGATAAAGCTGATCTTTGCCAGCTCGGTGGGCTGGAGGGTAAAGCCGCCCAGCTTGTACCAGGAGTAGTTGTCGGTGTCGCCTGCATTGTAGCCAATGGTCAGCGGGCCGACGGTCACATTGCGGATGAACAGGGTGGGGAGCACCATGCCCCAGGTGACGGCAACGTGGACTGGCCACACCTTGACGAGGCTCCGGTAATCGATGTTTGAGAGCAGAACTGCAACACACAGCCCAATGGCGGCCGCGCCTGCCTGCACCACGGCACGGCGGTAATCGCCTATGCCCACGATCTGCCCGGTAACATCGTCCAGAGCAAAGCCGCTGCCCTGCTTGGCGGCCCAGGAGGAGAGGGCCAGCACCGCAAAGCTGCTGCTCAGGATGCACAGAAGCAGGTAAGTTTTATCGGTACGCTTCCAATATCGTTGAATGCTTTCCAAAAAAGCACCGCCTTTCTTACAAAATGGCTTCCGCAGACTGCTTTCGGGGAGCAAACTGCAAAAACCAGATATACAACTATTATACAGCAGGGGGCATTTCTGTGCAAGATGGCGCGGATTTTTCACACTCTGTGACAGCTTTGCAAAATCGGCGCGGAATGCTTGACAAAGCTTCCGGGACTCTCTAAAATGAGCATAGGGAAACGCGTCAAAAGGGCGGCAAACATTGGCGAAAGCGGATCGTGATGCTGTTCTCCGGGCGCGAAAGAGAGTACCGCCGCCCGGCGGCGCTCTCCTGGAGGATACAGAAAAGATGAAGCAGAAACATCATCGCATGTTGTGCGCGTTCTGCGCACTGGTGATACTGGTCAGCACGGTGTTCCCGACGGCTGCATTTGCGGAGCAGCCCGTGGACGCGGCAGCGGCAGAGCAGACGCTCACCCGGGCGGATGCAGCCGAGATGCAGCAGGCAGATGCCGCTGTTACTGCTCTGACCGAGAGTGAACAATATCAGGAAATGGACACCGACGCCCGGAAAGACGCGGCGCTGGCCCGGCTGGACACGCTGGCGGCCAAGGGCCTTGTGGAAAAGGACTCCATTTATACCGACGAAGAAAACGGGATGGTCAGTTTCCGGTACCCCTGCGGCGTGCTGGGCGGCATCCTGCTCACGGAACCCGAGGATGAGACGCTGGACGAGGAAAACGCCGGGACAGAGACTGCCGCTTCCGATCATGCCCTCTCGCTCCGGCTCCCGCCGGATCTGGGAGCTGAAATGCAGAAGAGCCGGGCGGCCCTGCTCCGCCGCACCGAAAATCAGGCGGTGGAAAAGTTCGGCACGGCAGTGATTTACTACGCTTTTGACAACACCATCAACAGTTCCCGCTTCCCGTATTATTCCTATATGCAGGGCTTCTGGTCGGCGCTGGGGCTGGAGACCAAGATCAACATTCATGTCACCGTGGCCGACCTCAAGAAGATGGGCAACTATAATGTCAGCGTTCTGAGCGCCCATGGCTCCTACTACACTTACAGCTATGGCAAGTTCCTCAAACGCACCCGCACGGAGCCCATTATGCTGCTGACGGAAGAGTCCACCTTTGGCAAAGACCTCCGCTACGGCTTCGATCTGCTGGCCCACCGGGTCATCAAGGTCAACGGGATGTACTGCGTTACCTCGGATTTCTTCCGCAATGCTTATAAAGGCGGCAAGCTTTCCAACACCATCGTCTACTCCGAGACCTGTGAGTTCCTCGGCGTGGATGGCAGCGAGGACAACGCCATGGCGGATGCCCTCCTCTCCGGCGGGGCACAGGCGGTCATCGGCTACGTCAACAACGTCTACACCGTCTACTCCCGCAGTATGCTTTGGGATACCATCAATCACCTCATCATGGGGCAGAATGTCGGGCAGGCGCTGGAGCACGCCAAGGCGACTTATGGTGAGGATGACCTCATCTGGTACCATGCGCAGGGCGGCCGACGTCCCCATGCAGCGGCTTCCTATGCAGTGCTCTACGGCAACAGCCAGGCGGCGCTCCATGTACCGGAGAGCAACCGCAGCATGTTCAGCGCGGACCTTGCGGCCTGAGCGTTGCACTTTTTGCAAAAGTATACTATACTAGGGGATGGCAGAAACCTGCCGTCCCCTTTTGTATGAGGTGTTATTTATGTCTGAATTCATTACCCACTCCCGGGCCGAGACCGTGGCCCTGGGCAGGCGGATGGCCGGAGTGCTCCAGCCGGGGGCGCTCATTGCCTATACGGGCGGTCTCGGTGCGGGCAAGACCGCGTTCACCGAGGGCCTGGCCGAGGGCCTTGGCTGCACCGACCCGGTCAGCAGCCCGACTTTTGCCATTGTTAACTACTACCGTGGGCCGCGCCCGCTGGCCCACTTTGACCTGTACCGCATCTCCACCGAGAACGATCTGTGCGCGGCAGGCTTTTACGATTATCTGGATCAGGGGGCCATCGTGGCGGCTGAGTGGAGCGAAAATTTCGCGGATCTGCTGGCCCTGGAAAACCCCATCCGGGTGGACATCCAGCGAGTGGATGAGAACACCCGCCGCATCACCATAGAGGGGGTAACGCTATGAACATTCTGGCCGTGGATACCGCGGGCAAGACCGCGGGGGTGGCCCTGCTGCAGGATGACCGCCTGCTGTACGAGTGCTATCTCGACGCGGGCATGACCCACAGCGAGACGATCATGCCTCTGATCGACAACTGTCTCAAATTCTGCCATCTGACCTGCGCTGATATCGACGTCTACGGCGTCAATGCAGGCCCCGGCAGCTTTACCGGGCTGCGCATCGGTCTGGCCGCCGTCAAAGGGCTGGCGTTCCCTCGGGAGACGCTCTGCGCGCCGGTCTCGACCCTGGAAGCACTGGCGGCTGCTCACACGGGTGAGGGCACTGTGCTCTGTGCGCTGGATGCCCGCCGTGCCCAGGTGTACAGCGCCGCCTTTGACCTGGCGACCCATGAGCGGCTGATGGACGATGATGCCCGTGCCGTGGCTGACCTGGCCCAATTTGTAGAAAATTGCAAAAAGCCCCTGTTTTTTGTTGGTGATGGGGCTGCTCTGTGCTATAATAAGTACGGCGAAATTCCCGGTGTGCTGGCCGTGCCGCCCGCTTTGCGGGGAGGCCGTGCCGCCGCCGTGGCACTGGTGGCAAAGCAGATGGCCCGGCACGGGGAGACCGTGCTGCCCGAGGCTCTGCTGCCGGATTATCACCGCCTGAGCCAGGCCGAGCGCGAGCGCGCCGAGCGTCTGGCTGCAGAGGCGGAAGCATCCAAGACCGAAGAAGCAAAAAAGTGAGCAATAAAGGGAAAGGATTGATACCAATGGCAAAACCCATCGCACTGGCCGCCGACCACGGCGGATTTGAACTGAAAGAGGCCGTCAAGGCCCATCTGGAAGAGCTGGGGCTGGAGTACATCGACTACGGCACCCACAGCACCGCCAGCGTGGATTACCCGGATATGGCTCTGCCTGCCTGTGACGCTGTTGTCAAGGGGGAGTGCAGCAAGGCGCTGCTCTTCTGCGGCACCGGCGTGGGCATCAGCATGGCCGCCAACAAGGTCAAGGGCATCCGTGCCTGCTGCTGCTCCGACAGCTTCAGCGCTGAGTACACCCGCCGCCACAACGACGCCAACGCCCTGTGCATGGGCGGCCGTGTAGTGGGCCCCGGCCTTGCCTGCCAGCTGGTGGATATCTTCCTCAACACCGAGTTTGAGGGCGGCCGCCACGAGAAGCGCGTCGCCAAGCTGATGGCCATTGAAAATCGCTGATTCCATGCCCTCTCAGTCACTTGCGGTGACAGCTCCCCCAGAGGGCGAACAAAACAAGGATCCCATAACCTAATATAAAATAATAAGGAGCGTGTTGTTATGACCCCCATGATCGTTGAGCACCCCCTGCTGCAGCACAAGCTGAGCATTCTGCGCAACAAGCAGACCGGTACCAAGGAGTTCCGTGATCTGGTAGGCGAGATCGCCACCCTGCTGTGCTACGAGGCTACCCGTGATCTGCCTCTGGAAGAGGTGGAGATCGAGACCCCCATCACCATGGCAAAGACCAAGGTGCTGGCAGGCCGCAAGCTGGCTCTGGTGCCCATCCTCCGCGCTGGTATGGGTATGCTGGACGGTATGCTCACCCTGCTGCCCGCCGCCAAGGTCGGTTTTATTGGTCTGTACCGCGACGAGCAGACCCTGCAGCCTGTGGAGTATTTCTGCAAACTGCCTCAGGATATCGCGGAGCGTGATGTGCTGGTGCTGGACCCCATGCTGGCTACCGGCGGCAGCGCCATTGACGCCATCACCCAGATCAAGAAGCACGGCGCAAAGCGGATCAAGTTCATCGGCCTGATCGCCGCTCCGGAAGGCATCGAGGCCCTGCACAAGGCTCACCCCGATGTGGATATCTACCTGGGCGCCAAGGACGACCACCTGAACGAGAACGGCTACATCGTCCCCGGCCTGGGCGACGCTGGTGACCGTATTTACGGCACCAAGTAATTTCGCTTGCATGAAAAAACTCCTGCACATCTGTGCAGGAGCTTTTTTCATACTTATTTAACGCCCGCGTCCACCGCCGCCGCCGTGGAAGCTGCCGCCACCGGAGTGGAACGAGCCGCCGCCACCGGAACGGAAGCTGCCGCCCGAGCGTCCACCGCCCATGCCGCCAAAACTTCCGCCGCCCATTCCAGGGCCGCCGAATCCACCGCCCCGCGGAGGCCGGGGGCCTCTGGGGCCACGCGGGCCACGGGGGCCATAGAAACCACCCGGACCGGGGCCGAAATCATCATACGGCGGGCGGCGGGGACCACGGCGGGGCCGCCAGCCAAACCAGCCGAACGGGCCCCAGTACCAGCCTGCAGAGTGGCCGAAAGGAACCACGAACATGAAGAACAGGGCAATGATGACGATGCCGTAGGCCAGGATGGTGAACAGGCCGTCCACGGCTGTCTCCCAGAAAGCGGGCTTTGCCACCGGGGCTTCGTAGTAATTGTCGGTATAATTGTAATTTCCGCCAGCCACATTACTGGTTGTAGAGCCACTGAGGCTCACACCATAGATGTCCGCAATGGTGTTGGCCACGTTCCGGGCACAGGTGGTCACGGCGCCATCGTAGTTCTGGGAGGCAAAATCATCCTCCATGGTCTGGGCGATGGCACTGGCCTGGCTGGCCAGCGTTGTGTTGCGGAAGCCGTCGCCGTAGGTCAGGTAGTAGTCGCCGTCGGCGTACTCGGGGCTCTGCATCACCAGCAGGATGAGAACACCGTTGTTCTCAGAGCTGCTGCCCAGGCCCCAGGTGTTGGCGGCCTCCACGGCGTAATCCTCCGTGGAGACGCTGCCCGTGTAATCCACGGTCAGCACGCCGATCTGGGCACCCTTGCAGCTGGCATCCAGCTGGGCGTTCAGATCCTGAATGGTCTGCACGGTGCTGCTGCTCAGGACATTGGCATCGTCCACAACGCATTGGTCTTTGGGCAGGTCCGGCAGGCTGGCCGGTGCCGCAAAGGCGGCCGGCACAAGGGCTGTCAGCCCTACCGTGGCCACCAGCACCAGAGCGCTGACGCGCCGGGCGAGGAATTTCATCGTTTTCATGCGAAAGGCTCCACCTCCTTGATCCCGAACAGGCCTTTCAGCAGAGTGGCCGGAAAGCCGCTGGTATCATTCTGATAGGCCGTAACGGCCTGATTGTAATTGAGATTGCTGAGGATGGTCTGGGCACTGTTGAACTGGCCGTACTGGCCCTGCACCGCGCCCATCTTCATGGGGTCCGCGGCCCGCTCCTGGAGTTTTGCATAGAGCTGGTCGATGGCAGCGCCAAGTGCTTCGTTGGCCTGATAGAGGGCGTGCATCGTGCTGCCCTGATAGTAGGGCAGGGAGGTCAGATCCTGCTTGCTGCCATCGGCTTGCACCGCGTCCAGGCAGGCGGAGAAATCGTCCAGTGCCGTCTGCGCGGCCTGCACCTCGGTGCTGTCGGCCCCGAGAGTGCTTGTGCCCGTCGTGATGACATTGGCGGCGGTGTTCAGCCGGGTGAGCAGCTCCTCGTTGAGAGTATAGCCGTTGTCGGCGGTGACACCGTAGGAAAACCACTGGCTGGCGCTGTTGTATTTTGCCTTGAGTTTGGCCCCACCCAATCCGAAGAACGCGGCCAGCATCACGACGATGCTCAGCGCCAGTGCCGCGCCGCGATTGCGCAGGGCCGCGGGGAGCCTGTTCTCCAGCACTGCCAGCTTCTGCTGGGCAGGGGTCAGGTGCAGGGCATCCTCGTCCGCGCGCTTTGCCTCACGGTAGCTGCCGCTGTCAAAGCCGCGCGGGCCCTGGGTGCTGCTCTGCTTGGAAAAATCTGCGTTTGCCATTTCTGTTTAGCTCCGAATTTCCATCATCTTGGCGCGGAGCTCATCCTCAATGCGGGTCAGCTCCTGCTCGGCGGCGGCACGCTTTGCGCGGCCCTCGGTCTGGATCTTGTTCAGCTCGTCCAGCGTCTCGATCAGGCTCTTGTTGGTCTGCTGCAGGGTCTCGATGTC
>JABLTK010059668.1_pt1 | contig 10926 bp, 17 predicted proteins | sample 7160131 | NCBI WGS metagenome assembly JABLTK01 (sample SAMN14651221, study PRJNA627086) | human gut metagenome | isolation source: feces | host: Homo sapiens
AAACTACCTTCAAGCCCGATAACGCTGGTGTATCCAAGTTCCTTGTCAACTTGAAGAAGTAATTCTCCTGTTTCTTTCGGATGTTTGTTCAAAACTCATAGTTTCGCTTCGTCTGTCAAATGGGATTGACAAGCGAAGAAATTACTCATAATACCTTGTATAGGTTTGTGTGAATTGAATGAATCTTGTTTTGTTGTTAGTGTTGCCACTTCTTCATGCTCAAGAACTTTATCCCTGTAGGGAATGGATATCGAAATAACTGTGATAGGCTGTGCAAATGGATCAACTCGTTGTACTACGCAGGAGGGAATTCCAAAACCACTGGGAGAATCGTGTTTTTACAATACCTGTATAGAGGGTAAATGGAGTGGAGTTGTTCCTGTTGACAATGGCCTGAGTTGTGTCGGTGATGTGCTAATCGAATCATCCTTCTGTGAACAGCCTCCAATTATTCAGCAATGCTCTTTTACTGGAATCCGTTGTCTTGGAGATGAAGGGATCCTGTTAGACAACATTTGTACAAGTCGTTATCTTGAATGTGTGGATGGCCAGTTGTCGAATCCAATTTCCCTTCCAGGTACTCCTCATACCAAAGAGTAACAAGTAGTGGGAACGAGTTGTCTCAACGCTGAGATCGTGAATACTTCTCGATGTACTGCAGAGTGTTCATTTAGTGGATACCAATGTACAAATCAATACGGAGACTTTGTCAACAACACCTGTACTCAGTATTATGTTGTGTGTGAAGATGGTCAATTCTCCGATGTGATTCGAACAGGAACCGGTAAGAGTTGTTTTAACAATGCACCTATGTTCACTGCTGAGTGTCCTTCGACAAATTCCGAAGACTCCTGCTCGTTTTCAGGTATCCGTTGTGTGGATGAAACTGGAAACATTCTTACAGACACTTGCTCTGACTATTACGCAGAATGTACTAATACGAATGAGATCAGTGTGAAAAGTGTTCCTGCTGGAGGCAAATGTTTCAATAATGCCTTTGTTCTGGACAGTGTGTGTACATGTTCTATTGGTGGCCAATCATGTTCAAAAGAAGGGTCCAAGTCGTGTGTCAATCGCTATGGAATTCCCGCTGCTCCAGATCAGTGTTCTCAGTACATTAAAACATGTATCAATGGACGAGGGTCTCTTCCTGTCCCTGTACCTGAAGGAATCAGTTGTATCAATACAAAGTTACTTCCTACAGAAACATGTGATTCCATTCTGAGCGATAGCATTTGTTCGTTCTGTGGTCTCAAATGTACGGATGAGAAGGGAGAACTGGTTGAAGAACATTGTTCTGATTATTATGTTACCTGTGAAAATAACCAGGCATCCCAACCTCAACGTGTTATGAACACGTTTAAGTGTTATCGTGGAACCATTCTCTATCAAGACTTCTGTCCCAATCCTTATCCTTGTCCTACATGTCCTCAGGGACCTGAAGGACCTTCTGGTGCTCCAGGTATCCAGGGTGAACAGGGTCCAAGAGGACCTACGGGAGCTACTGGACCTGTGGGATTACGTGGAGCTCGAGGACCTGCTGGAGCTACGGGACCTACTGGCGAACCTGGAGCTACGGGAGCAAGAGGACCTACCGGACCAACTGGAGAACAAGGACCTGCGGGACCTCAAGGACCTCCAGGAGCCGAGGGAGTCATGGGACCGACTGGACCAGTGGGACCTACAGGAGCTCCAGGAGAACAAGGTATACAGGGACGACGCGGCATTACTGGTGCAACGGGAATCACTGGTGTTACAGGACCAACAGGACCAACAGGACCAACAGGTGCAACGGGTGCTACAGGAGTTACAGGAGCTACTGGACCAACAGGCATCACCGGACCCACTGGACCTACCGGACCTACTGGAGCTCCAGGAGAAACTGGACCTACCGGACCTACCGGAGAACCTGGACCTACAGGTGAACCTGGAGCGACTGGAGAGCCTGGAGCGACTGGAGCGCCAGGAATCACAGGAGCTACTGGAGAAACAGGACCCGGACCAGATGATGGTCAGTTCCGTTCTTTGGTCCAGTTGATGCAGTGGAAAGCTGCTAATCACCTCGATGCAAATTCCAATTCTACACGTATCACAACTGTGTATTCCCCTATCGATGATTATTCCACTCTCTCGCTATGGACAATTGAATCGTAGGACTGAATGGACTTGCTGATATGTAGACGAAATATCATTATTGTATGTGGAGATGGTACGTTGACAAACACCTATCCATGGGAATGTACGAGTTCCAGTTGTCCGACAACCTTCTCAACTGTTTTGGGTCCTTCTAGATGAAATAGATGATCTGTAGATGCCCAGTATTGTACAGATGCTTGTGTCTTCAGGAGCGAATTGAGTATTTCAAATGATGATAATCCGAATAGTCCGATCACCGTCTATTCCGATAACTCGAATTCTATTGACTGTAGTTGAGTTGTTTGTTCAGATACGATCCTGAATGAAAAGGAATCACTTATTTCTGTTTCTAATCTTTCTATTCCTAGCCGTTGGTGACGAGGAAACGAAGAACGACGAGACAGATCCGCTTTCACTTCATGCACTGCTGCCATTCCAGCAATGTGTAGCAACGGGTTCTTGTCATCTTTGCACTTCACAGAATCTGGTATAGGATTAAATGATGGATGATGCCCGAAGACTGAGCCGGCTTGCAAGTCAACTGGATATATCATAGAATATGTTTGCAATCGAACGTAAATTGAGTGTACCTGGTTGATCTGTAGTTTGTTTGAAGGAAATGCAACGCAGACGAAATTAGAACCTTATGTAACTTTAGAACAGATAAAGTCACAGGTAGGTGGCAGCGTGTAGGAAGCCACTTGGGATTCTTCAGACGAATATCTCCCTTATAACTATGATGGTATATTGCATAGTTGACAGTATGATTGATAGTCATGTTTCTATGGTGTGGCTGTTATTTGTACCATTATCATCTTCTTATCTCGGAATTGGAAACGGTTACGTGGATATCGGCGTGTACGGTCCAACAGTGTATGATAATGTTCTTGTTTTGGAATCTTGTTTGTTTCTTCTCTCGTTGTTTCTATATCAGGAGTAGAATTCAAAAACGATAGAACTGGAATCATTATTGTTTCCATGGAATCCTGTCTAAGCGAGTTATCTGGATCCAATATTCAATTTTCTCCTACATACACCTATTCTGGAAAGAAATGCCAGTATTCTCCAAACGGTGAGTACATTATGTTCACTACTGGGAAACAAGTTGAAGTGATTCAAAGTGAGACCCAAAACTCGTTGTTCACTTTATTTTGCTCGGATCGTGTTGACTTTGCTGAATGGTCTCCTGACTCAACGCGGATCCTTTGTATTATTCGTCGTAACAATTCAATTGAAGTATGGAAAGAGATATGGACAATAATTCGCAGGTGTTCTCAATAATTGATCTATCTTGGAATATTGCCTTTAAAGACGATACATATACAATTCTCTCTGCATGTTGGACATCTGATAGCAAGCATATCCTTTCTCTTGGTGAAAGCGGAATGGTTACTTGTGTTTGGTCAATCCACTCAAATATTGTGTACTGATTGAGATTGAATTTCATGAAAAGGAAAGAGCTTCCTGGAGTTCATGATCTACGGCGTTGCTGTTCGTTCACTAGTGATGGTAAGTGGATGGCATTGCTTAGTCGTCGTTCTAATCAACAAGATCAGATCAGTATCTTTCATTCATCCACCTGGGATTGTGCAATAACCTTCTCTGTTAACACCAATCAAGCTCGAAATGTATAGAAATGATTGAGAGATGATATATAGATTATTTGGTGTCATGACAACCTTCATATTGCCATATGCGACCATCCTTTGAATAATATCGTATCTATCTATTCTTGCAACGGTGTGGAGTGTTATCGTGCGGAAGGCGATAGATCTGTGTTGGGACCTGCTATTCTGCGACATGCTCATTCACATCCCCTCCTTTTGGCAGCAGGATATGAAGGAGCTTGGAGGCTAATCGACATTCAACAAATGAAATCCATTGAAACTATCTCGTTCTTGAACTCTGAGACAATCACATCAGTAGGGTCGTATTGGCTGATTTCAAATAGACCCTTTGTATAGAGAAGACTAAATTTGACATTCTGGAACAGCATAGGAAAACACATCCGCGAACGGAAGAATCTCAGCCAGATGCATTTGAACAGAGTGTAGTATTCAGGTCATAGTCTTTTTGAACATATAGTTGCTTACAGCTGGAGATTACTTCTTCGACACATACAAAGGAACGCCGTTGCCATTGACTCCCGTGAATCGTTTGTATACTGATTGGGTGATGAATGACAACTAGAGTGAATGCAAAGGATGTTGGAATTCATTCGGCTTCCTTCAGTTTTAATGATCGATACATAGTGTTGAAGGATAATAGTAGGCAATCAGTTCTTTGGATCTGGGATGTAAAACGGGATCATTTGCAAACTCAATTGGCGTTTGTATCTCCTGTTCTATCATTTGCTTGGAATCCGATGAGAAATACTCTTGCAATAGTTACCTCTAATCAAATTCTCTACTTTTGGGAATTGGACAGTATTGTGTGGGTGTTGCTTCCAAATCGTATTTTTCTCTAATTGTGATAATTAAAAGGCATCGTAGGTATCAATTCAATCGAATGGAGGTCATCAGGAGATTGTCTCCTTATTGTAGGTGGAGATACTTTTCAAATTTGCAAAATATCGAATTACGATGTTTGTTATAGACTCCGATATTATTATCCAGGACACAAAGAATATGAAATGATGGATATCAGACGAGAAAACGGTTATTGAAGATACTTGGCGGTCCCTAAAGATAAGATCTAATGACAGTCACAATTCCTTATTGAAGCCGTTTTTCTAGGTAAGAAGGTATGCATTCCATCTTGAATATCTAACTACTTTGATCATTGGATTGTTATGAATCTAACTTGTGTATAGAGTAATGGCCAAGGCTAAGAAATCCCACAAGAAGGCGAAGTCGGACTCGGATGTTTCCGTTTCGGATGTGTCGGATATTGAGGTTTCTGACGTTTCGGATATCGATCTAAGTGATGTCAGCGATGTCAGCGATATTTCTGATGTGGAAGGTACATTGAAGATGAATACACCTAACTCAAAGTTTCATCGGACGAAAAGAAGGATTCAAAGAAGAAGGACAAGAAGAAAGACAAGAAGAAGGATAGCAGCAAGAAAAAAGGCAACAGCCCTCGTCCGAAATCCAAGAAGAGGTAGGTATTGATCGTAATTCATAATCTATAGTGCTGGTACGATGTTCTCAAGAAGTATGATATTCTAGATGAATCATCGGAAGAGGATAATCCCATTGAGGATGAGGAGTTTATCGTGAACCATAAGGAATGGATTGATAATGTGATGAAGGATGAGATGTCGTTCACTGTACACTTTCTCTTACATCTTCATGAAATAGGTGACAGATCCCCGCACAGAAGGCAATCGTATGCGTCCTTACACGACGTATTTGGTAACTCTGTATCCTCTGAAGGTGGAGTTACGTCGTCGCTACAGTGAGTTTGATACATTACGTGAGACTCTTCTCCGTCGTTATCCAGCTATTCTCCTGAATCCTCTTCCTCCAAAGAAGGCAGTAAATAACACTTCAGAGGAGACAGTATTACTTCGTATGAAGGGTAATCACGGATCCCAAATGTAATGAATAGCTCTTGCTAAGTGGTTGAACGATGCTGTTCGTATTCCTTATATTCGAATGGATGCTACCTTCCGAGACTTCATCAGTACTCAGAATATTGACTGGAGTCATTTCCCTGAGATGGATTCGTTGTCACTTCACAATCCTGCTCCAAAGGTCAGATTCGATTTGAGAACTCATAAGTAGAATAAGAAGAAGACTGTGGAGAATGAAGGATTCATCAAGTACCAGGAGTATATGGTACATGTGAAATGCCCTGAGGAGGTAGAGGCGTAAGAATTGAAGATAAGAATGAGATATAGGAACCTAAAGGTATTCAAAGAGGAAGTGGAGAAGTTGACTGCTATAACACAGAAGACAGTAGAATCAATTCAACTAGTGATTGCTCGCCAGAATTCCTTCATTCAGAGTATTGATGCGATGTCCTCCAATATGAAGGAGCTGATTCAGACAACTCGTTCAATGGATTATAAGAGTTTGAAGCTTGATGATACGATTCAAGAGGAGAATGATGTGATTGTGAAAGCATTGGAATCAACCACTAAAGCTTGCGATGATTGGTTCTTTGCTTCTGATTTCGTTCCATCTCGTGGAGGTCGTCGTTTGGATGAGGAGATGGAAGGTATTTTGCTTCAGACCCGAGGATTACAAGAACTCTTTGTCCGTCGATGGGATTATCTGGTAATCAGAAGCAATAGCAAATGATTCATAGAATAAGTATGTTGAGAATTGGCATAAGAAGGATGCAGCTCAATTTGAAGTTCATATTAACAAGCGTAAAGGTAACAAGGCAAAGATGATGAAGGCACAAGCTGTGGTAGATCAAGTTCGTTTTTAGTATCGTTTTTATTATAGATTGAACGTGAAGTACGTCGTCAGAAGAAGTATCTGGATCGTTTTACAAAGATGATTCTCTCAGATGAATTGCGCCTCTTTGTAGAACGTCAGAAGAATGCTATTCTGGTTGCTTTCTCGAACTATGCTGCGTGTTCGCAAATTTCGTATAATCAGCAGACGCCTGTTTGGGAGGAATTGGGCAAGGAGATTTGTCCTACGTATGAGGCATTGGTGGAACAGTTTAAGACGGAATTTGAGGAGATGAAGAAGGAAGAGGAAGAGAGTGATATTCCTGAAGTTGATGATGACGAGGAGGATGAAGAGGAGAAGAAGAAGGAGAAGGTCAAGGAAGTGACTCTGTCGAGTGAATCTGAGAGTGTCCCTGAAGTCAGTTCGAGTGAGGATTCGAATTCTGATTCAGATGACCTTGATAATGTCAGTGATTCAAGTGACTCCAGTCTGTAATTAGCACGTTGTTTTGGCGGACTGTTTGTTTGTAATAACAAATTGCTGTTCTGTGTACGTTTTCTGTACACTCAAATCACACATATTCTTACAGTAGTTTCACCGGTAAAGGATAGTGTATTTTAGATATTGAATAGTATTTTTGGTGATATGAAAGAGACTTCTGTACAAATCTTGGATTCTTGTGGAAGTGTTGATAAACGATGCTCGCGATGTCGTATAGCAACAACTCGATTCTGGAAGTATTGTGAAGCTTATGGTGCTATCTTTGCGTATTACGGTAGTGCTTTGGGAGGATTAGGATCTGCTGTATCTGTAACAGTTACAAATGAGTATTTAACAATTTCAAGTCGTTAGAATTAGATTTGAAGGAGGTTGTAAGTATCCCTATCTCTCGGAAGTGGCACGGAGTGGGTTGGGTTGGTTTTTCTTCTTTGTGGGAACAACAATCGGATGCATCCCTTGGATTATCTTCAGCAGCAACTACTACAAGGTGTTCAAAATGTATTCCCTATGCATTGAAAATGCGACAGAGAGAAAGATATTTCTTTTGAATCAGAATATTGTTCTTCTGTTTAACATCTTGTCTGCTCTGGGAATGAATGGAGTTGCTTTTTTTGATATGGGTAATTATCCAATGACTCACATGATGGTAGTTATAGAAACGATAATTGATTATTAGTGTGTCATTCTCTTTGCTCTTCCTTTGAACTTACTCTTCATTATCAACTATGTTGACATGATTCGATATGCAAAGCAGAAAGATAGAAAGTATCTTCTCTTCAAACTCTTGCTTCTGGTTTCTTCTCTTGGAGGTATTGTACTCTTCACACTTCTAGGTCGAATTGAGTACTGTAAATGTAGGAAATATCTTGCTCTGATGATGTCCAGCTGTAGTTATCACAATCGAAGAGTGTTTGCAGTTGACTTCTGAACAGACTTGTTTTAATTACATTGATCATTACAATGATGGATGTAAAAGAGAAGGGGGATTCTGAGATGTAGGGACAGTCTTGCGAAATTATCCTCGTTGTCGTGTAATGCACTTTTGGAGAGGATTAGCGGAATTTGTTGCTGTATTAGCCTCTGCGGAGTATATCCATTGTCTGTATTATGACCGAAATACGATGCAAGTATTGTTGTATAAGAATTTGGGTATCTTCTCAAGTAATTCCTACATTCTTCGTGAAGTTGGAAAGGAATGTGAGGAGATGGTGAATCATATGACTCCAGCAACTGTTAAAGAACTGCAAATATAGTCTTTTAGATTATATGTTTGGATAGAAACAAGATAATTGACATCTCCATCTTCCTCAATCATGTTCATCAACAGATATTCATTATTGCTCTTGAACCCTACTTCATTCCCACAAATACTGCATACAACAGGGTATCCGAGACGGACATGATCCTTCTTGTTTCCATCGCTAACAGTAGCTTGAACAGAATTCTCTCCAACTATATAACAATTATACACCTTCTTTGCTAAAAAGACATTAGATCCATCTTTCTCATATTTGCGATTCACATTCGACAAGACACCATTTTTCACCCTATGGATGATTTAAATGAAAAACATAAACAGTTTACATTCATAACAAATTGTTGTAAAACAACTGGGACAACAAAGAACTGCATCTGTCTTGTGTTTCGTTTCTTTAAAATCATCTATATAAAACTCTTATTAAAGGTCATACAGTGTTGTTGAGATGACCATATCTCATCCTTCTCGTCCAAAGATGGATCATACAACTCATCCTGTTCCGTATTTAAACCCATCTCATCTACATATAATCTCCATCTCAGATGAGTACGCATCTTATTCCTTATCCTCTTCTCTTCATCAGTCAATGGCACTTCTTTTTCACATCTACACTCATGAACCCAAAATAAGACCAACTCATCGGATTCAGATGACTCCTTTTCGTCTTCAGAAGAATCCTCTTCCGAAGAGTCCTCTTCTTCTTGGTTGTAATAGTCTTCTTGAACAAATTCACCACTTTCATTCATTTCATGATACCGAATACGCGATAATGGGCGGACATGTGGTGTGATACCTTCCTCATTATCACTGTACTCTTCATTCTCTGGACCATCTTCATTCTCAATAGCTTGAACATAATTGATGTCCCAATAGGAGCTTTGAAACAAGTCCTCACATCCGGTATCATCAATACAGTCAGATTCCGATGGAGACGAATCAATATCCATTGGCAAGAATAAAGTAAATCAGTTTTGTCTTCATGTCGGACCAGAGTCGATTGTTATCATGGATTGAATGGATGAAAATCATTGTATGTGGTCTTTCACTTGGAGGACTTCTTGGATACTCTGCTTATATGGTTCGTTGTTGGTTCCATTCTCTCCCAATTTACTGGCCTGTAAACATATTAACGGTCCTTCTTAATACAACTAGATTAATTGGTGTCTTTATTGCATTCTCTATACCACATTTCATCTGGTGGAGTTCTTTTTGTCAGCAATTTACCGTCTTAATGATTTAAGTTTCAAGTGTAATTGATTTGATTTGTTAATTCTGACGTATTAGCGTTCCTTGTTAATCAGAGTTGGCAGTATATGATTTGTACTATTTTTGGTGTTATCGAGTTCTGGATTGAACATAGTTGGTTTGGGTTGTATGAATCACTACTATCCTTCACTTTAGACATAAGAACCAATCCACTGTATTCTGGTTTGGATTTGTGGTTTCTTCTGCTGGTCTCCTACTTCGTTTCGCTGCTGAAGTCAAACTAGGAACGGACTTCACATATATCATACGGAAAGAAAAGGTTGGTACTCATGAGTTAGTCACCAATGGTATCTACTCTGTGTTCAGGCATCCATCTTACACGGGGTGGTTTTATTACTGTGTTGGGAGAGAGATACTACTTATGAATCCTATAAACTTCCTTGTAACTGCAATTTCCACTTGGCTAGTTATTTATTATCGTATATTGTAGTTGTAAAGGCAGAGACTGAGAAGTAGGTATGAGGAAAAGTATCTACTGTCTTTCTTTGAAGAGTATGAAGCTTACCAACACCGAACACATTTATTTATTCCTTTCCTTTCATCGAATGCTGCTAAGGTATCTGTATAATTTGTCTGGGTCAAGTGTTTTTTTGGAGAATCGTATGTAAAGACACACAATCATTTGATTGGTCCAGAGATACTGGTGGATTTGCAGTATAACAATTTCAGTTAATATGGGGTTAGTTCAGAAAGCAAAAGCCACAAAGAGTGTCATTGAGACTGTTCCAGAGGTGAAGGAGCCATGGAACCTGGTTCTCTTTATTGTGAACATCATTTTACCAGGTATCAATAATACTCTCGGAATGATCACTAGGTATTGGTACCATCATTGGAGCAGCAATTGGAAAGTGTAGTAAGAAGGCTTATCTCGTTGGTCTTCTCCAGTTGATTTTGTCTGTTATTATTATTGGTTGGATTTGGTCGATCTTCTGGGGATATTTTATGTTTGATAAGAAGGCTATGAAGAAGGTAGTCCAGAAGGGAGTCCAGATGGCAACATAGTTACGTAGAGTCCATCTTGTGAAGGTTTTCTGTTTGTTATCCAAAGTGGAAGTAATCACAAAATGCTATCTCGGAGTTATCTCGTGGTTGTTCTTCTCTTCATTTTCTAAACATTAGGTTCTGAATGGGTTTCTGATTATAGCAGTTTGTTCTGCTCTGAATCCAGGATTCTTCGGCAGTCAGATTACTTGGAGGTCATTTCATGATGGAATGGAAGAAATCGAGAGAACGAACAAACCAGGACTAGTGATAATCTATAAAAGTTGGTGTGGAGCGTGTAGAGGTTTAGGTCGAAGAATTGCCACCGATGAGAAGATGATCGAATTTTCGAAACGGTTTGTGATGATTCTTGCTGTGGACGAAGAGGAACCGGGAACTGGATCGTGAAGTACGTCTCTAAGGAAAGAAAGTCGT
>JABLTK010053389.1_pt1 | contig 10909 bp, 11 predicted proteins | sample 7160131 | NCBI WGS metagenome assembly JABLTK01 (sample SAMN14651221, study PRJNA627086) | human gut metagenome | isolation source: feces | host: Homo sapiens
GATTCGAACCACCGACCTGTCGGGTATGAACCGAATGCTCTAGCCAACTGAGCTATCTCGCCGTGAACTATTCTATTATACATAGTTTTGGTGCGTTTGTCAATAAAAAATCAAAAAATTAATCTTCCTTTTTTACTTCTGGAATAATAATACTTTTTTTATCTTCTTTTGGTTGAGGCTTTGCAACATTAAGATGCTCATAAACAGGAGAAATTTCAAGATCTTCACCAGTATCATCAACAACAACTTCAACATCATTATTTTTTTCATCCATTATAATCACCTGAAAGAATAATAGCATAAAAGAAAAAATATGTCAACAAAACACTTGCAATTATTTGACAATAATAGTATAATACTATTAATTTTAGGGAGGAAATAAAATTGACACTATTTGAAGATTTAAAATGGAGAGGACTTATAAAAGATATATCAAGTCCAGAATTAGAAGAAAAATTAAATAAAGGTGGATTGACATTTTATATAGGAACAGATCCTACTGCAGATAGTTTACACGTAGGACATCTATCAAGTTTTTTAATATCCAAAAGATTACAAAAAGCAGGACATCATCCAATACTACTTGTAGGTGGTGGAACAGGTATGATAGGTGATCCTAAACCCACAACAGAGAGAGCAATGATTTCAAAAGAGCAAGTTAATAGAAACTTTGAAGGGTTAAAAAAGCAAGTTGAAGAAATTTTCGGATTTGAGGTTGTAAATAACTATGATTGGATAAAAGACATAGACGTACTAGATTTCCTTAGAGATTATGGAAAATATTTCAATATAAACTATATGCTAGATAAAGACATAATTAGAAGAAGACTAGACTCAGGAATAACATATACAGAATTTTCATATATGATATTACAAGCACTAGATTTTAAATATTTACATGAAAACAAAAATGTAAATTTACAATGTGCAGGTTCAGATCAGTGGGGTAACATTACAGCAGGTATAGATTTAATAAGAAGAACCACAGGAGATGAAGTATATGGCTTCACGATGCCACTTGTAACAGACTCCAAAGGGCAAAAGATTGGAAAAAGCGAAGGAAATGCAATATGGCTAGATAAAGAAAGAACATCAAGTTATCAACTATATCAATTCTTTTTAAATGTAGAAGATATAATGGTTATAGACTATTTAAAAATATATACTTTCTTATCAAAAGAAGAAATAGAAAAATTAGAAATTAGAAATAAAGAACATCCAGAGCTAAGAGAAGCTCAAAAAACATTAGCTAAAGAGATAATAACTTTCTTACATGGAAAAGAAGAATATCAAAGAGCAATAAACTTGGCAGATCACTTATTTAATAATAAATTTAATGACTTATCTAAAAAAGATGTAGAAGACCTATTTAAAAATGAAGACAAAAACGAAATAGATTTAAATATGAATATAATTGATATGCTACTAACAATGAATGTTGCAAAAAGCAAAAGAGAAGCAAGAGAATTTATAAACACAGGTGCAATTTCAATAAATGGAGAAAGAATAACAGATACAGAAAAAACTATAGACATAAGTATGTTTATAGAGAATACATATATTGTAGTAAAAAGAGGAAAGAAAAATTACTATATTGGAAAACTTAGTAAAGGAGTAATGTAAAATGAAAATTGCATACAAACGAATATTGCTAAAACTTAGTGGAGAAGCCCTATCTGGTGAAAGAAAAAACGGAATAGATGCAGATACACTAGGAAAGATATGTGATAAAATAAAAGAAATAGTTGAAATGGGAGTAGAGGTTTCAATAGTAGTTGGAGGAGGAAACTTTTGGAGAGGAAGATATGGTCATGAAATGGAAAGAACTACATCAGACTATATGGGAATGCTTGCAACAACAATAAATGGATTAGCATTACAAGATGCACTAGAGGCAAGAGGAATATATACAAGACTTCAAACAGCAATAGAAATGAGACAAATAGCAGAACCATACATAAAAAGAAAAGCAGCCAAACATTTAGAAAAAGGAAGAGTAGTAATATTCACATGTGGCACAGGAAATCCATATTTTACAACCGATACAGGTGCAGCCTTGAGAGCAGCAGAAACAAATTCAGAGGTCATATTACTTGCAAAAACAATAGATGGAGTATATTCAGCAGATCCAAAAGAAGATAAAAATGCAGTAAAATATGATGAAATATCATATTTAGATATTTTAAACAAAGACTTAAAAGTAATGGATTCAACAGCTACATCTTTATGTAGAGACAACAATATTCCACTAGTAGTATTTGGAATAGATGACCCAGAAAATATAGTTAGAATTATTAAAGGGGAAAGAATTGGCACACTAGTTCGCTAAATCAAGGAGTATACAATTTTTGTCATTTCTATAACCTAAAAATCATATAAAAGGAGAATTTTAAGATGGAATTAAACAGTATTGAAGAAAAAATGAATAAAACAATAAGTGTTTTACAAGAAAATTTAGCAGAAGTAAGAGCTGGTCGTGCAAATCCAGCAATACTAAATAAGATAATGGTAAATTATTATGGAGTTGAAACACCAATAAATCAAGTAGCAGGAATATCAGTTCCAGAAGCAAGATTAATTGTAATTCAACCATGGGATGCTAGTCTACTAAAAGAAATAGAAAAAGAAATATTAAAAGCAGAAATAGGAATAAACCCAAATAATGATGGAAAAGTTATAAGATTAGCTTTCCCAGAGTTAACAGAAGAAAGAAGAAAAGAGTTAGTAAAAGACATAAGAAAAATGGGAGAGGAATCAAAGGTTTCAGTTCGTTCTATACGAAGAGAAGGAATGGATATTGCTAAAGCAGAGCAAAAAGAAGGAACAATAACAGAAGATGAACTAAAATCAACAGAAGATAAAATTCAAAAACTTACAGATAGCAAAGTTGCTGAAATTGACAAAGCAATAGAAAACAAAGAAAAAGAAATAATGAGTGTTTAATGGAATGTGTCATAAAGGCACATTTTTTTTATGAATAATGATTTATTTGTCGAATTTTGTCGAATAAGCTCGAAACAGGACGAACGATTTTCCTTGCTTTTATTAGTAATTTGATGTATTATAAAAAAGTAGTCTTTTTACTATATAATAAATACTAAGAAAGGGGAAGAAGAATGTGAAAAACTTAGGAAACTACTATGGTGCTACACTAATAGACACAACAGATTTAGTAGATACAAGTAACAAAAATAGAATTATATTAGAATATTACAAGAATAAAAAGCATTCATTAAAAAAGGTAAAACTAAAGACTTCTTATGGTATAACAGTTGTAAAAAAAGAATACAAAGAAGATAAAGTAAAATTAGAATCAAATACCATTAAACAAATATCAACAAATGAAGCGAAAATTAAAAACATTATAAAAGTATTAAAAACATATAAAGTAACACCAATTGCACTAAATGATGTTTTGACAGACTTATTAAAAACACCAGAATTTCAGGAAAATTAGAAAGTTTCTAATAGGGATGGAATATTTTCATAAGATATTTAACTTATAAAAATATCCTGTCCCTATTGAAATTTTTTGATAAACTGCTTTACTTTTTAGCGAAGTTATTATAAAATAATTACATAATAAAAAGAAGGAGCAGGGATGTGTAAATGACTAGCAATTGGTTTAATAAAACTGTAGAAGAAACAGTTAGACAGCTAGAAACAAATGAAGAAATTGGATTAACAACAGAGGAAGTAAAAAAAAGGCAAGAAAAATACGGGCTAAATGAATTAGCTACAAAAAAGAAGAAAAGTACTTTTGTAAAGTTCTTGGAGCAATTCAAAGACTTTATGATAATAGTACTTATTATTTCAGCTATAATATCAGGAATAGTAGGAGTTAAACAAGAAGGAATTTCAGGCATAACTGATACTATTATTATTTTAATAGTTGTTATTGCAAACGCAATAATAGGAGTTTTGCAAGAAAATAAAGCTGAAAAATCACTAGAAGCATTGCAAAAGTTAAGTAGCCATGTTGCAAAAGTTATGAGAAATGGAAAATTAGAAGTTGTTCCATCAAGAGAACTAGTACCAGGAGATATTGTTATTTTAGAAACGGGAGATTATGTGCCAGCAGACTTAAGAATAATTGAAGCAATAAATTTAAAATCCCAAGAAGCAGCCTTAACAGGAGAATCTGTGCCAGTAGAAAAGATGGCAGAAAAAATAGAAGATGAAAAAATAGGTATTGGAGACAGAATAAATATGTTATTCTCTTCAAGCCTAGTTACATATGGTAGGGGCAAGGCCATAGTAGTTGATACAGGTATGAATACAGAAGTAGGTAAAATAGCAGACATTATAAATTCAGCAGAAGAAGGAGAAACACCTCTTCAGGCAAAACTAAATAAACTAGGCAAAACGCTAGGAATACTTGCATTGATAATTTGTTTTGTAATATTTGGAATAGGTCTTTTATATGGAAAAGATGTTATAGAAATGTTCTTAACGGCAGTAAGCTTAGCAGTTGCAGCAATACCAGAAGGTCTACCAGCTGTATCAACAATAGTTCTAGCAATAGGTGTTCAAAGAATGGTAAAGAAAAATGCCATTGTTAAAAAACTTCCAGCAGTAGAAACATTAGGAAGTGCAACAGTTATCTGTTCAGATAAAACAGGAACTTTAACACAAAACAAGATGACAGTAGAAAAAATCTTCTATAATAACAAAATTCATAATGTTAAAGACTTCAAAAGAGATTTAGCAGATGAAGATTTAAATAAATTAATATATGCAAGTATGTTATGTAATGATACAAAAATATCAGAAAATAATAAACTTACAGGAGATCCAACAGAAACAGCACTTGTAGACTTAGGTTTTAAATTAGATTATGAAGGAAAAATATATGGTCAATATCCTCGAGTAAAGGAAATCCCATTTGATTCAGACAGAAAATTAATGACAACAGTTCATCTTGATAATGGTAAATATATTGTATACACAAAAGGTGGTGTAGATGAGCTTCTAGCAAGATGTACAAGATATCTTCTAAATGGAGAGATAAAAGAAGATTTAAGTGGCTTTAAAGAGCAAATTAGAAAAGTAAATAATGAAATGGCAAGTTCTGCATTAAGAGTTCTAGCAATGGCATATAAAGTGTTAGACTATGAGCCTTCAAATGAAGAAATGAAGAATATGGAAAATGACTTGATTTATATAGGAATGGTAGGAATGATAGATCCACCAAGACTAGAAGTAAAAGATGCAGTTGCAACCTGTAAAAAGGCAGGAATAAAAACAGTAATGATTACAGGAGACCACAAGGTTACGGCAATAGCAATAGCCAAGACACTTGGAATACTAGAAAATGAAGATGAAGCTATAACAGGATTAGAACTTGAAGAGATGAGCCAAGAGGAATTGGAAAAAAATATACGTAAATATTCGGTATATGCAAGAGTATCTCCAGAACATAAGGTAAGAATAGTAAAGGCATGGCAAGCAAATGGAGAAATTGTTGCAATGACAGGAGATGGAGTAAATGATGCACCATCACTAAAAATAGCAGATATTGGTTGTGCAATGGGTGTAGTTGGAACAGATGTTGCAAAAGAAGCAGCAGATGTAATTCTAACAGATGATAACTTTGCAACAGTAGTAACGGCAGTAGAAGAGGGACGCCGTATCTATGATAATATTTTAAAAGCAATACAGTTCTTACTATCAAGCAATATAGGAGAAATAGTAACACTATTTATGGCAATATTAATAACACCATGGCTTTCAAAGAAATTTGGAATAGATATAAATATAATACAAACTTTACTTCCAATACACTTATTATGGATAAACTTAGTAACAGACTCACTTCCAGCATTAGCACTAGCGGTTGATCCTGCAGAAGATGATATAATGAATAGAAAACCATTAAAACATAAAGGGCGGAGTATTTACAAAAGGTATGACATGGAGAATAATTTACCAAGGAATAATGGTAGGGCTTTTAACCTTAATGGCCTTTATACTAGGTCTAAGTACACCAGATAAATCACCAGAGGAAAGAGTTATAATAGGTCAAACAATGGCATTTTATGTACTTGCACTATCAGAGTTAGTACACATATTTAATATAAGAAATAACCACAAATCAGTATTTAAATCAAATCCATTTAACAATAAAAAACTAATATTAGCAGAAATCGTGTCAGCATCATTAATGTTTATAATACTATTCACATCACAACTAAGAAAAATATTCAATATAGTATTATTACCAAAAGAACATATATTTGAAATAGTATTATTAGTATTCGCACCATTAGTAATAGTTGAAATGTTTAAGTTATTAAAAATAAATGGAAAGGAATAATAAGGAGAAATTACATTGGAATTAAAAATAAAAGGAATATACAAACATTTTAAGGGTGATTATTATATGGTAGAAGATATTGCTATACATAGTGAAACAAAGGAAAAATATGTAGTATATAGAGCACTATATGATGATAATAAATTATATATAAGACCATATGAAATGTTTTTATCAAAGGTTGATAAGCAAAAATACCCAAATGTAAAACAAGAATATAGATTTGAATTGCAAAATATAGAAAGTAAAAATAAGTAGTTATTATCCTCCCAAAATTTGGGGGGAGTTTTTAATGCTTTTCTCTTGACTACTGATAAAAATTAATGTATTATATAATAGTATATAAAGAAGGAATAGGTGATTTTCATATATGTTATGTTCAGTATGTCATAAAAATGTGGCTGTAATTTTCGCAAAAAAAATAGATGGAGATAAAAGCACAATGGAGGGCTATTGCTTAGAGTGTGCTAAAAAGAAAGGAATTAATCCACTAGAGTTTTTAGTTCAACAATCAGGACTAACAGAAGAACAAATAGAGGATATGTCTAATCAATTTGAAACAATTCTAGGAGAAGTTTCAGAGAATATAAATCCAGAGAATTTAGAAAGTATAGAAGGAGAAGGAGCTAGTTTGGGTTCAATTTTTTCAAATATGTTTGGAGGAAAAAACGGAGAAACTTCAAAGGAAAAAGAACAAAAAAGTAACACTAAGGTGAAAACTAAACAAAAAGAAAAGAAAAAGAGTTTTCTAGATGTATATGGCACAAATCTAACAGCAAAAGCGAGAAAAAATGAAATAGATGAAGTTGTTGGAAGAAACATGGAAATTGAAAGAGTTATTCAAATTTTAAATAGACGTTTAAAAAATAATCCATGTTTAATAGGAGAGCCAGGAGTTGGAAAAACCGCAATAGCAAATGGATTAGCAATAAAAATTGCAAGACAAGAAGTTCCAGCGAAACTTTTAAATAAAGAAGTATATTTGCTAGATATGACAGCTGTTGTAGCAGGAACACAGTTTAGAGGTCAATTTGAAGGCAGAATGAAAGCAATTATTGATGAATGTAAACAATCAAAGAATATCATTTTAGTTATAGATGAAATACATAATATAATTGGTGCAGGAGATGGGGAACATTCAATGAATGCAGCAAATATTTTAAAACCATCACTAGCAAATGGAGAAGTCCAACTAATTGGAACAACAACCTTAAAAGAATATAGAAAATATGTTGAAAAGGATACTGCATTAGAAAGACGTTTACAACCAGTTTTAGTTGAAGAACCAACAGTCCTAGCAACAATTGAGATTTTAAAAGAAATTAAGAAATACTACGAAGACTTTCATAAAGTTGCAATATCAAATGATGTTATAGAACAAACAGTTAAAATGTCTGAAAAATACATACATGATAGATTTTTACCAGACAAAGCAATAGACATATTAGATGAAGCATGTGCGAAAATAAATTTAAATAATAAAGAATTATATGAACTAGAAATATTAAAAAACAAACTTGCAAAAATAGAAAAAGAAAAAGAAGAAGCGGTACAATCAGATTCAATTGAAGATTATCAAAAAGCAGCAGATTTAAAAACAGAGGAATGTAATATAAAGGATAGAATAAACGAATTAAATTCAAAATTAGTAGTTAAAAAACTTACAGTTCAAGATGTTGCAGAGGTAATAGAACACACAACCAAAATACCCGTAAAGAAAATAACTGAAGCAGAAACACAGAAATTGCTAAATCTAGAATCAAACCTACATAACAGAATAATAGGTCAAGATGAAGCTGTAAAGGCAGTAGCAAAGGCAATTAGAAGGAATAGAGCAGGACTACAAAGTTCAAAAAGACCACCATCATTTATATTTGTAGGACCAACGGGAGTAGGAAAAACAGAACTTGCAAAAACTATTGCTTATGAAATGTTTGGAAGTGAAGATGCAATAATAAGAATTGATATGTCTGAATATATGGAAAGTCATTCAACTGCCAAACTTATAGGCTCACCTCCTGGATATGTAGGATATGATGATGCAGGTCAGCTAACAGAAAAAGTAAAAAGAAAACCATATTCAATAATTCTATTAGATGAAATTGAAAAAGCACATCAAGATGTATTTAATATATTACTTCAAATATTAGATGACGGAAAACTTACAGATTCACAAGGAAATACAGTAAGTTTTGAAAACACGATAATAATAATGACATCAAATGCAGGTTCTAATTTAAACACCAATTCAATAGGATTTGGTAAGAGTTCTTTAGATAAGAATAAGATAGAAAGTGCATTAAAGGATATATTCAGACCAGAATTCTTAAATAGAGTAGATGAAATAATAAGCTTTGATAGTTTAACAAAAGAACAATTACTTCAAATTGTAGATTTATTATTAAAAAACACTCAAAATGCATTAGATAATAAAAATATCAAATTAGAAGTATCAGAAGAAGCAAAAAAATATATACTAGAAAAAGGAACAGACCTAAAATATGGAGCAAGACCATTAAGAAGAGCAATTCAAAAGTATATAGAAGATGAAATATCTGAAATGATATTAAAAGGAGAAATAGAACAATACCAAACTGTGGAAGTTTCACTAGAAGATGATAAACTTAAATTTATCTCAAAATAAGGAGGAAATATGCTTAAATATGTACCAAATGCCTTAACAATATTAAGATTTTTACTTATACCAATTATAATAATATCATGTGTACAAGGACAATACACTGTAGCAATAGTAGTTCTTACAATATCAGGACTTACCGATATTTTAGATGGGACAATCGCTAGAAAATATAACTTAATAACAGACTTTGGAAAATTAATGGATCCATTAGCAGATAAAGCAACACAAATAAGCTTATTAACTACTCTTTTCATAAAAGGAGTAATTCCAATATGGATATTAGCAATAGTAGTATTAAAAGAATTCTGTATGGTATCGGGAGCTTCCTTCCTATATGGAAAAGAACTAGTTGTATCAAGCAAGTGGTATGGGAAACTTGCAACAGTGCTATTCTATGTGGCAATGGTAATATCACTATTACTAGAACAGATAGGAGAAACTCAAAGCAATTTAATAAGAGCAATTGGAATAGGCGGCACAATAATATACTACTTGGCAGTAATAACCACAATAGCATCACTTATCTTGTATATGAAGGCTTTTTATGTACAAGGATACCTTAGAAAGAATAATGAAAAATGAATAATATTCTGTAAAGACGAGCATTGCTCGTCTTTAATATATATAATTTATATTTTTTTTATACTTATAAATTTAACTTGATTAGAAACGAAATCAAGATTATTATATACTATATTTTCATCTGCAAGTTCAGTGGAAAGATATTTCTTGCTATCATCTGAAAAAACAGTAATTGCTGGTTTTGAAAGCTTTTCATTTAACAATATGGCTCCGGATAGCATATGCACCACTTGAAATTCCAACTCCTAAACCAAGCTCTTTAGAAATTTTACGTGCCATATTAATTGCATCATCATCTTCAACACCAAACACGCCATCAATCAAAGAAGTATCAACAATTTTAGGCATAAAATCATCAGCAATTCCACTTATTTTGCTATGACCTTTTAGCTTACCACCAGAAATAATTGGCATATTATTAGGCTCAACACAATAGGTTTTTAAATGCTTATTATATTCTTTTAGTCTTTTAGAAATTCCTGTAAAAGTTCCACCAGAGCCAATTCCAGCAACAAACCCTCCAATTAAATTTCCAACAACATTTATAATTTCTAAACCAGCTCCGAAATAATAAGCATTAGCATTATCCATATTTTTAAATTGCAAAGTTTCAAAAGCACCAGTTTGTTGAGCAAATGAATGACTATTGGCAAGAGCTATATTAAAAGCATCATGTTCATCATAATTTAAATGAAGGATGGCTCCATATAATTTTAAAAGTTGTTTCCTTTCTTCAGAAACAAAACTTGGCATAAAAATATGAACTTGATTACCTAGCATTGAACCGATAGCAGCAATTCCTAATCCAAAATTGCCACTAGTTGCTTCTACAATAGGTTGTTTTTCCTTTAAATCTCCACGTTCTATCGCTTTTTGTAAAATATAATAAGCAGGACGATCTTTAATACTTCCTGTTAAATTATAGCTTTCTAATTTTGCATAAAAGCTCTTAACATTTCCTTTATACATATATTTAATTTCTACAGTAGGGGTATTCCCAATAGGTAATTCTAGCATTTTATTTAATCCTTTCTAATTACAACTAAAAAACAAATTGCAGTTTGAAATTATATCACATAATAGTAAAAGGTGTCAATATAAAGCATAATATGGTAGGAAAATATAAAAATGATAGAACTATTAAGAAGTTTCATAAAAAAAACGAGAAAAAAATAAAAGATTTGCTATTTAATCAAATCTTTTACAACTTCTCCTGCAATTATTAAACCTGCAACGGAAGGAACAAAGGAAATACTTCCTGGAACTACTTTTCCATTTTCTCCAACGACATTATTCTTTTTAGGATTTTCTTTAGAATATAAGACTTTTAAATGTTTTATATTCCTTTCCTTTAATTCTTTTCTCATAAC